>Ga0207914_100082_pt1 | contig 52488 bp, 48 predicted proteins | sample DeeseametaMP2497_FD_184171 | JGI IMG/M metagenome (GOLD analysis project Ga0207914, IMG submission 184171) | Marine microbial communities from East of Antigua and Barbuda, Atlantic Ocean - MP2497 (SPAdes) | ecosystem: Environmental > Aquatic > Marine > Oceanic | place: East of Antigua and... | reverse complement strand
CAACATCAGGAAGCGAATCCCGCCACGCCGGCGCGCGAAAGCCAAAAGTCCTTTCAATAAGCGTTGTATCCAGGCGCGAATCCGGGGGGCGAACCGCCGCCGTAGGGTAATCGGTCGTTGCGATTCGCACGACCCTTGGTCGAACCCCGATAAATTCGGCCTGCGCATCAAACACGGCATCAGCAAAGCTGGCCCAATCTGTCGCACCTGCCCCGCAGAAATGAAATATACCTCTGCGGTCATAATCGTCGCGGTGTTCGAGCATCTGATGCGCAACCGTGACTACAGCAGCCGCAATATCCATCCCGTTGGTCGGGCAACCATGTTGGTCAGCAACCACGCGCACCTCATCCCGATCGCGCGCTAGCATCAACATTGTGCGGACGAAGTTCGCGCCATAAGCACTGAATATCCAGGATGTGCGAAGGATCACATGATTATTACCGACCGCCTGCACGGCTTTTTCACCCGCCCGTTTCGACCGGCCATAGACACTCACCGGCCCAGTTTCCGCTGTTTCTGCATAGGGCGCACCACCGATCCCATCGAAAACATAGTCGGTCGAGATGTGTATCAGGGGCACACCCATCGCTTTGGCCGCCCTCGCTATTTCTCCCGCCGCATCACCATTGACGCGAAACGCGGTTACGGCATCGCCTTCGGCACGATCGACGGCCGTATAGGCGGCGGCGGAAACGATGACATCAGGCCGAACGGCAATCAGCGCAGGCCCAATGGTCTCCAGCCTCGTCAGATCGACGGCGGGCCGGCCCAACGACATAATTTCGACACCCCATTGCGCCGCCCCTTCCCGCAGACATGATACAAGTTGCCCGGTCTGCCCTGTGACCGCAATCCGCATCATCCGGCCGGCAGCGCCGGTGCGGAAAGGCCCAACCGCGCGCTGTTATAACGGTTGCTGAGCGGACGCCACCACCATTCATTGTCAAGATACCATCGCACGGTTTTTCGGATGCCGGTTTCGAAGCTTTCCTCGGCCCGCCAGCCCAATTCGGTTTCAAGCTTGTTGGCATTGATAGCATAGCGCCTGTCATGGCCCGGTCGGTCTGAAACAAAGCGGATCTGGTCGGCGTATGGCGCACGCCCCGGCATGACGTCATCTAAAATGCTGCAAATGGTGCGCACCACATCGATATTGCGCCGCTCGTTGCGGCCACCGACATTATATGTCTCACCGATAGTCCCGCGATCTGCGATCACATCAAGGGCACGGACATGGTCTTCGACGTAGAGCCAGTCGCGAACATTGTCGCCCATCCCATATATCGGCAAATCCCGACCGGCAATGGCATTAAGGATAGTCAGCGGGATAAGCTTTTCCGGGAAATGGTAGGGTCCATAATTATTGGAACAGTTGGAAACTAGAACAGGCATGCCGTAGGTTTTTTGCCAGGCCTTGGCCAGATGGTCCGATGCGGCCTTCGACGCCGAATAAGGCGAGGAAGGATCGTAGCCTGTACTCTCGGTAAACAGCCCATCTTCTCCCAGCGACCCATAGACTTCATCGGTCGAAACATGAAGGAAACGAAAAGATTCCTGTTTTTCAGCGTCAAGGGTGGACCAGTAACTCCGTGCTGACTCCAGAAGATGAAAGGTCCCTACAATATTGGTCTGGATGAAGGAAGCGGCGCCTGCAATGGATCGATCAACATGGCTTTCCGCGGCCAGATGCACTACGCGTTCAGGTGCGAACGCGCGAAATGCCTCCGCCATTTTCGCATGATCGCAAATGTCAATCTGCATGAACTGGTGCTCGGGATGTCCTTCCACGTCGCGCAGGGAGGCAAGACATCCGGCATAGGTAAGTTTGTCGATCGTCAGCACCGAATAGCCGCGCTCCCGAATTAGGTAACGGACGAACGTCGACCCTATGAACCCTGCCCCCCCTGTCACCATGACACGCATATTTTAACGGTCTCCATAAGTGAAAAAGGCCGGCAATTCGGCAAGGCGAGGGTGCATCCGGTCCTTTGGCGATAGAAAGGTCGGATCGGCAACAGCCGGCCAGGAGATAGCGATATCCGGGTCGTCCCATGCCATGCCCCGATCATGTTCAGGGCTGTAATAAGCGCTCACCTTATAAGATATTACGGTATTGGGCAGCAAGGTGCAAAAGCCGTGTGCCGTGCCCGGCGGAATCCAGAGTTGCCGCCCATTATCCTGCGAAAGCTCGACCGCCAGCCAATGACCAAAGGTTGGCGACCCCCGGCGCATATCGACGACCACGTCGACAAGCGCCCCAGCCTGACAACGGACAAGTTTGCCCTGGGTAAAGGGCATGGTTTGAAAATGCAGGCCTCTTATCGTCCCGGCGTACCGACTAAGCGATTGATTTTCCTGAACGAGTTCGACGTCGACAACATTCTGGTTGAACCAGTCCTTTCGGAAAAGTTCGCAAAAATATCCACGATCATCTTCCCGCTTTTGTGGAACAAACTGGACCACTCCGGGTATCGCCAATGCCTCGCAAATCATTCGCGCATGCCCCTGTAACGTAGGGCTGCCAACTATGCACCCTGTATCTTGACGCTAAACGTTTTATCCTGTTTGGCGCAACCATTAAAGCATCCTTCAAGTAGGTTAGCGCACAGAAAAATGACCATCCTCTACGAACAAGAATGTGACGCGTGCGTCGATGAATATCCCGCGAATGCGGGACCTTCGACTAGATGAAAATGCTGGTCGACGGTTTCAATATCGGGCTTGATCGTGGAACAGGAATCGCATCCTATGGCCGATGCTTTATACGCGCAGCCCACGATCTTGGTCATGAGACGACATTGCTGCTGGGATTGGACGAAGCCGACGGTCAACCGACGTCACCCATGCGTAAACTGATCGATTTCGGCCAGGCGCCGTTGGGGTTCAGCCCCGGTCCTGTTTCGACCGATATGTTGGCGAAGCTGAAGGATTTACAAACGCTGCCGGTCGACGCCATCGTAAATCGTCGACGTCTTTATCGCGCAGCACGCGGAGCTTTCAATCGGACAGGGCTGTTCACGCCGGTAAGGTTGCCGGGCATGGACATTGCCCACTGGACTTACCCGCTGCCGCTCTATGTTCCGGGCGCACGCAACGTATATACGATTCATGACGCAGTCCCAATCCAATATCCCGAGATGTCGCCCGGCGGACACGATTATCGTCGAATCTGCGCCGCCATCGTACGCCGGGGCAACCCCATCTTGACGGTATCCGAACGCTCGAGAGAAGACTTGATCGCCTCACTCGGGGTCGATCCAGAGCTGATCATGAACAGCTATCAGGCGGTGGATGGCTGGGAGACACTCCCCCCTCGGACGCAAGGACTCCCACCCCTGCTGCGGATGCATAGCCTGCGCGATCGTGGCTATTTTCTCTATTTCGGAGCTATAGAGCCGAAGAAGAACGTCGCAATGCTACTGCGCGCTTTTGAAGCTGCGGCCGTAGATACGCCTTTGGTTGTCGTCGCGGGAGGCGGATGGGACAACAGCGTGGAGCGCGAAGAACTTACCCGGCTGACAACTGGCGCGCGCCCGCGAGTTCTGCATGTCGATTATCTGCCCCGCCACGATCTCGCGACATTGATCCGGCACGCCAAAGCTACGCTTTTTCCCAGCCTGTATGAAGGTTTCGGCCTGCCTGCTATCGAATCGATGGCGTTGGGTACGCCTGTCATAACATCGGACCGTGGCGCGCTACCCGAAGTGGTGGGCGATGCCGCCATGATAATTAATCCTTTATCTCTGACGTCGATCCGGAACGCCATCCGCATGATTGACAGCGATGCTGATCTTGCCGCCAGACTGTCCATGCGAGGGCTAGAGCGCGCCTGTCTTTTTTCCCACAGTGCCTATCAGGCACGGATCGGTGCGATCCTGGAACGTCTGATTGTGCGTTGATCCCGGTTCCGCCCGGCGCAAAGGCGACGCAAGGATAAGCTGAGAACAGCCGAACTGATGAACCAAAAGATGATTGATTTACCCTTTCGCGTCACGACGCCGCCTCCTAAGAGATAGATTGGAAGTACCGGCGGCTGTGTCAGGGCCTACATTTTGTTGAGGACAAAAGTTTGACCAAGAATGAAAAGGGCGCCACGCCTGCATTAGGCTCCCACCTGGGAACGGCGCTAGCGGTCGTTCTTGCCGCTCTGTCTGGATGCTCGAGCTTCAGCAGCGGTGGTCCTTCGGCACGTGCTGTGACCCGCGCATCTGAAAACCGCGCTGGCGCACCTGTCTATCTCGTTGATATCGATATGGCTTTGGCTGAACAACTGGCCCAATTGCCTGCCGATGCGGGCTTTGCCGACAGCATGGGAAGCGCACGACCGGTCGCCAGCATCATCCAAGCCGGCGACACACTTAACGTGTCAATCTGGGAAGCGCCACCAGCAGTGCTGTTCAATTCCTCTCCTGCGTCAACGCGCGCGGTGTCGGAATCAATTTCCGCGCTTGCGCAAGGTAACGGCAGCACCACCGCAAGACAGTCGAATTTCCCCGGCCAGATGGTTAACGTGGATGGTACGATCATGGTGCCTTTCGCCGGTCGCCTGCCGGTCACTGGTCGCACCACACGCGACGTCGAGATAGAGATTGTCCGACGTCTGCGCGGGAAGGCCCATCTTCCTCAGGTGGAAGTCGAACTGGTACGCAGTGCGACCACTACTGCCACCGTCGTGGGCGAATTCACAAACAGCGGCATAGTACCGCTGACGGCCAAGGGCGAGCGAGTTTTGGACGCCATTGCCCAGGCGGGCGGCACTAGACAGCCGGTCAATAAGATGACCATCCAACTCACACGCGGCACTATGGTCCAGTCGCTTCCACTAGAAACGATCATTCGCAATCCGCGCCAAAATGTCGTGCTTGCGCCGGGCGACGTCATCACCGGCTATTTCCAGCCGCTCAGCTTTACCGCGCTGGGAGCGACAGGCGCGAACCGCGAAATCATGTTCGAATCGACCGGATTGACCTTAGCGGAAGCGCTTGCACGTGCCGGTGGTCTAAACGATGATAAGGCCAATCCATCCGGCGCGTTTGTTTTCCGGTTCGAAGACGCCCGTGCAATGGGGATTGATCCCGCCAATCCTGTGCGCGTGACAGCCAAGGGTCGGGTGCCCGTCAAGGTTGATGCGCAAGGGCGCGTCGCTGTGATATACCGGATCAATCTGCGTGAACCATCGACCCTTTTCGCAGCACAGCGCTTCCCGATGCGAGACAAGGATCTGGTCTATGTGTCGAACGCGCCGATTGTGGACGTTCAGAAATTCGTTAATATCATTTCGTCCTCCCTGTTTCCTATCATCTCGGTCGACAACGCGCTGAGCAACAATTGATCGCTGCGACCACGTTTCGCTCATTCGACAGTCTTTGAAAGAATTTCCGTGTCCTTCATCGCCATGTCCGGTAACCGAAAAATTCATTTCAGAGACCAAGGCTGCCCCGATGCGGTCGCTGTTCATAACGCTAGATATGACGGCGTATGGACCGCTGGATTGAAACTTGTTGACATGGAGTTTGTGAACTCCGCCCAGCCGTTGTTCGGTCTTCACATTGCAGCATCCATTGGCCAGGTGGCAATTTGGAGTTTGTCGCGCGCGCGCGACAAGCAAACCATTGTCGCGTTGCCAGTGGGCAAGTGCATGCTCTAGAGGTCGGGCTGTTGTCGCATGATCGATCAAAACTGGACAGAAAATTGGCAAGGTGGGAGCGATCAGTTGCCATCTATCGCGGGCCGGTACAGCTTGCAAAGCGGTGGCTCCTCAGGCGCGGACTGGGCGCCCCCTTAAAAGGGTTCCTGCCTCCACGTCTGATGTTTATCAGGCGTCAACGATCGGACCTCCAGATCACCTTTGATATCCGCACTCTCAAGGGTCGCGAAGACCTGCTGGGTTGGTATCTGTTCAATGGCTATCGCGAGATGGGCCTGAAGGCCCCCGCCGACGGGCCGTGCTTCGCCGCGACTATTAATCACCCTATGCGCGGGCTTCGTCATTTGGATTTCTTACCGGTGACATGGCTGATGTGGGCGATGCGCCTGCGCCAGGAGTTGCCTATCAAACCGCGCCGTACGGCGGAAGGGCAGCGGCAACTGCTGGCTTGGTATTTCACTGTCGGACTTACTGACTATCAGCTCGAAAGTTTCTTGACCGAGGAGCAGGCTTCCGCCTTGCTTGCAAGCGATGGCGAGTCAAATGGTATTCCCCGCTTGCTGAAGCTGATTTGGGAATCGATGCCTGACGCCAAGTCGCGTTTCACATCGCCCTTTGACCCTGCTTTCAGGTCTTGGTGCCACACAGAAGGCGCACGCCACTTTCCGATCCTTGCCCATCCGCTTATCAACCTTGCACGCCAATATTCACTGCCTGCAGTTGCCCTTTCACAGCCCCATGGCGTCAACCTCATCGGGCACGCTTTGGGCCGATCGGGACTTGGCGAAGACCTGCGGATGGCAGCGCGGTCGCTCGCATCAGCTGGCATAGCGTTTTCGATTTTCAACTTACATCCCGGCGACGGTATGCCAGAAGAAGACGAAGCGCTGCGAAACAGCATCAGCGACGACCTTCCTTTCGGCATCAACCTGTTTTGTACGACGGGCATGTCAACGATCTACGCGGCGTTGCGCGACCGTCGCCTAATCACGGATGGACGTCGAAATATCGGAATCTGGCCGTGGGAGCTGCCGGAGTGGCCTGAATTCTGGTCCCATGCCTATAATTTTGTTGACGAAATTTGGGCAACTAGTCATTTTACATATGCTGCGTATTGCCGTTCTTCACCTGTTCCGGTGCGCCATATGCCCATGGCTGTGACGGCTGATGAGAGCGACGGGATGGGACGCGACGATTTCGACCTGCCGGCCGCCCCATTTCTTTTCTTGCATGCTTTTGATGGACTTTCATCTTATGCCCGGAAAAATCCGATGGCCTGCATTTCAGCGTTTCAGCGCGCATTCCGCCACGACAATGACAGTGTCGGACTCGTTCTCAAGGGGCTTCGCGCGGAGTCGGATCCGCGCTGGGCGGCTATAGAGGCGGCGGCGGCCATAGATCATCGGATATATCTTCGCACCAATTCCTATTCCCGCGGCAGCCTACTCGATCTCTACCGCTGTACGGATGCTTTTCTCTCGCTCCATCGCAGTGAAGGATTCGGGCGCAACATCGCGGAGATGATGTTGCTGGGAAAGCCAGCGATCGTCAGCGCTCATTCCGGCAATCTCGATTTCACGAGCCATGACAATGCGGCGCTTGTGCCTGTCGCCTTGAGACGGGTGAAAGATGGCGACTACCCGTTCGGCGCCGGTCAACGGTGGGCGGAACCCAATGTTGATGCCGCAGCGCGGATTATGCAGCGAGTTGCAGGCGACGCTGATTGGCGAAGCCTGATCGCGGGCAGGGGGCAGGAAACGATCGCCCATCGCTATTCGCCAGAGTTGGTAGGCAAGTTTTGGCGCGCAGCCATCGAAGCCTCCCACGTCACAAGAGCGCCAAGTTATTCTATCTGAATGATATGAATAGCATACAAGTCAAGTTTCGCGAAATCGATGAGCGTCAGCCGTACTTCCAGATTATCAGTCGCCTTATCCAGCGTGAAATTCATGGTGATCAACTCGCCATAACCCGTGACGTTCACAACTGATTCAACAGCAGCGGCAATTCGACTGCCAAGTTCGTGCACTATTTCGGCGACTATTCGCACCTCGCCCCTTGCTGGCAAGGCATGTACGCGGCCAATTGCTCGCGCGACGTAGCGCCCCGCAGCAAGATGAATGTAGGGTCCATAACATAATACGCCAGGTTCAGATCCGGAAGAAATACCCGCTTCCCCTTTTACGCCGGTGACTGTACCGATACGCTCATGTGTCGCGGGAATATAGTATCCCGGTGGAGAGGACGCCAACAGACGTGATCGCCCCGACAATATGGTGTCTACCGCGTCTTCGATGTGTCGGCAGCGATCGTTAAAGTCGCCGATGTGGGATCGCAGAACCTGACGGATAAACGGACCGTTGTTGACATGACTATGGTTAGGAAATTCGAACAGAAAGCTCTTTTCTAGCCCCCATTGCTCCACAAAGTTCTGGAGGAGGCGATACAGCATCAGTTGGTCCTCGGCCACGTCTTCGCCCCAGATAAGCGATTTATCGAGCGATGCCCTGCCTATGTCGTCTAGCGACTTAGCGTAATCTCGAATCAACTGGCGGGCAACCGGATGCGCCAGATTCAGCGCAAACCCGCCAGCGTTGATCGTGTAGCTGACTCCTTCCGAATGATGACCTGCGAAAATGCCGGCATAATGCCCTTTATCTGCGAGATATTCACGCAGATCGAAATCTAAGTCCTGAATATAAGCATCGGCGTCGAGGTAAAAGAGCCAACCATCATAACCGCTGGCTTCAATTTCCTGAAGCAGGGGAATACGGTTATAGGTAGCATGCCAAGGGAGAATTCCCCATTTCAACCCAACATAACTTTCGTAATCGAACTGATGCTGCTCACAATAGGTCAGGACAACCCGCGATGTCGCATCCAGCATCCGTTTATAAAATAGCGAATCGGAAGTCTGGATAAATTTGACCTTCAGCATGCCGTCTCCGAATGGTGTTTTTACGTCGCTTTATTTAGCAGGTGGCGATCAGAAAGTCCGTTCCCGAGCGGGAAGAGAGTCTCGTCCCCTCACCACCCAGCCAACATTCCATAGCCGCGCAATCCACACCATCGATCGCGCCCGCGCTTTTCAATGGGACGATCCACACCTGCTTCTCCCCGACGTCCATGTGCCCACCGGCCGCCACATATCGGATGCTGACGGAAAACGGCCCATCCTGCAAAAGCGTCGCGCTCTGGCCAGACACGACCTTTATGGGGGGCCGCTGATAGGGTTCGGCCCGGCTGACGGCTACGCCATCATCAAGATGTAGTTCGCGTGGACGACCATAATCATAAAGGCGATAGGTGACGTCGACATTCTGTTGGACTTCGATCAGAGACACACCTGCACCAATCGCGTGGACCGTTCCGGCCGGGATAAAGTAGAAATCCCCTGGCTGTACCGGCCTCCAGTCCATTAACGCTTCCAGCTCCCCTGTCAGCGCAGCCTGCCGCAAAGCGGCGCCGTCTAGCGAACTGATCGTGCCGATACCCAGCGTTGCCCCTGGTGCAGCATGAGTGACGAGCCAGCACTCCTCTTTTCCGCCGGGCAACCCGTGCAGCATCGCATATTCATCATCAGGATGCACCTGAATCGAAAGCTTTTCGCTGGTGTGGATCGATTTGACCAGTAACGGCAGGCGGCTGTCATCCTCGTCCTCGAACCACAACTCACCTACTCGGGCGGCCTTTAGCGCGTCGGGTATACCTTCTACCCCTATTCGCCCCCAAATCTTCTCGACATAATGCGTCTGAAGCCGCTTTGCAGCCATGGTATACCTTCTGAATACACTAAGAAACTCTAGACGTCATATGGATCGGAGCAGCATACCACAAGTGCCCTGCATTTCACCATAGTGACCCTTGGTTTTCGCAACGCCGAACTGCTCCATGCCCATAACGATCAGGCCTGTCGCAATCGATCAATATTCGCTAGATACCAAGCATAGGTCTGCTCAATGCCCGTCTGCAAATCGATATCGGCTTTCCAACCCATGTCGGCCAAGCGAGACACGTCCATCAGCTTTTGCATCGTACCGTCAGGTTTCGAGGTATCTTGGGTGATTCTTCCGAGATAACCGGTGGCAGCTGCCACCATTTCCGCGAGTTCCTTAATGGAAACATCGGTTCCCGTGCCGACGTTGATATGGCTGAGCATCGGTTGGGTATTGGCTTCATAGACCTGCTTAGGAAGATTGAGCACAAACAACGACGCATCTGCCATGTCGTCGACATGCAGAAATTCACGACGGGGCTTGCCGGATCCCCAGATGACGACCTCACGTAGAGATTGCTCCTTCGCTTCATGGAAGCGCCGAATGAGGGCAGGCAAAACATGGCTGTTTTCCGGATGGAAATTATCCCCTGGCCCATAGAGATTGGTCGGCATGACGCTGCGATAGTCCGTGCCGTACTGGCGATTATAGCTTTCACACATTTTGATCCCGGCGATTTTGGCGATCGCGTAGGGTTCGTTGGTCGGCTCCAAAATGCCGGTCAGCAACGCATCTTCACGCATGGGCTGCAAGACTGCACGCGGGTATATGCAGGACGATCCTAATTGCAGCAATCGCTGCACGCCGCTGGCGTAAGCCTCATGAATAACGTTGCATTCGATCATTAAATTTTCGTAGATAAACTGCGCAGGGTAAGTGTTATTGGCGTGAATGCCACCCACCTTCGCCGCCGACAGCACCACCGCGTCCGGTTTCTCCTTTTCAAAGAAACTACGGACGGCGGCCTGGTCAGTCAGATCCAGTTCGGCATGGGTGCGAGTGACCACGTCGACGCCACGGTCGGTCAGTTTCCGCGCGATGGCGCCCCCCACCATGCCGCGATGACCAGCTACATAGATTCGCATGTTTCGCCTCAATCTTCCAGCGATACCGGGATGCCGACGCCATGCGCTGCAAGAAGTGCGTGGCGCTTGGCAGCAACAAGATCAGCGGCAACCATCTCCTCGCACATCTGCTGAACGGAAATTTCCGGCACCCAGCCTAGCTTTTCCTTAGCTTTTGTAGGATCCCCAAGAAGCGTGTCTACTTCTGCGGGGCGGAAATAACGTGGATCGATCCGCACGATCACGTCGCCCGGCTTGACTGATGGCGCATCATCGCCACTGACCGAATCGACGATGCCGACCTCCTCTACGCCTTCGCCAACAAATTTAATCGTCACACCAAGATGGGAGGCAGACCACGTGATAAACTCGCGGACCGAATATTGAACGCCAGTGGCAATGACGAAGTCTTCGGCATTATCCTGTTGCAGCATCATCCATTGCATCCGCACATAATCCTTCGCATGCCCCCAGTCACGCAAGGAATCAATATTACCCATGAAAAGGCACTTTTCGAGCCCCTGGGCGATATTCGCAAGACCGCGGGTAATTTTGCGAGTAACAAAGGTTTCACCTCGGCGCGGGCTTTCGTGATTGAACAGAACGCCATTGCAGGCATACATGCCATAGGCCTCACGGTAGTTGACCGTGATCCAGTAGCCGTACATTTTGGCGACCGCATAGGGCGAACGCGGATGGAACGGTGTGGTTTCACGCTGGGGAATTTCTTGAACGAGACCGTAGAGTTCGGAAGTCGATGCCTGATAGAAGCGGGACTTCTGTTCCAGCCCTAGGAAGCGAATGGCTTCGAGAAGACGCAATGTACCGATCGCGTCGACGTCTGCTGTATATTCTGGCGCTTCAAAGCTAACCGCAACATGGCTTTGCGCTCCCAGATTATATACTTCATCCGGCTCGATTTCGCGAAGGATCCGTGTGAGGTTCGACGTGTCCGTCAAATCGCCGTAATGTAATTTCAGTTTTGGACGCTGTTCATGCGGATCCTGATAGATATGGTCAATTCTCTGGGTGTTGAGCGAGGAGGCCCGGCGCTTGATGCCATGTACCTCATAACCTTTTTCGAGCAGGAATTCGGCAAGATAAGAACCATCCTGTCCGGTGATGCCGGTTATCAAGGCTTTTTTATTGGTCATCTGTGAGTATTCCCGTGAATTAAGAATGGATTGGTGCCAATTGCGAAATATGCGCTAGGTTTGCCATCCTCATTCGACCTGCGAGAAATGGAATGAATGGAAAGCCGCTGACAATATACGCTTATCACCTGGGGGCGCTGCGGCATTTTCAAGGATCAAATGAAGATCATTATCAATTTTTAAAACGTTCGAATTAAAGGTAAAGTCCCGCCAAGTCCATTCAGGCGTCAATTCACCTTCAAACACGCGCACGTCATTTATGACGATGGCGCAATGAAGGCTGCCCCCCAGTTGCGGTAACGACGCAGCAAAAAAGCGGCATTTAACCTGGCCACGGAACGGTACGGGCAGGGCGAAATGAAGATCGGCTGCAATCCCTTCCACCCAGCGCCATTCCTCTTCAGCCCCACTCCAGCCGCCGCCGATAAACTTGTCGTTTTTGCGAACCACGTCGAGCAAACCGTCGTCGTCCAGCAGTCGTTCCTGCAACCCGCGCTCCTGGAATCCGCTATTGTCGGTTAGACGCAACGCCTCGATTACCTTCGACAAAGGCATGTCCGATAATTTGGCGATTAGTGCGATATTGCGGTGCAGGAACGCCGTATAGCTCGCCAGCGAAGCGTAATAGCTGTACCATACATCGATCAGTAACGAACTGATATCAACGTCGACAGCCTTTGCGTCAGGCGCCGCTTCAATCCAATCCAGTATGGCGTCGTAAGAAGAAACCCACTGCCTGCGGCCATCCACAACAGTTTGCCACGCCATGCGCCCCAGCCGCGCCGCGTCGCTGCGGATGTGCACAGGGCCTGCCGGCAGATGTTTGTTGAAGAGGATACCGTTGACCCAGCTGCAAACATATTCGTTGTTCGTGGGTTCGTCATGCGCCATAACCAGCATGCCGCGAGCCATGGCTTCAAGCAAGGCCATGCCGATACCCTCGGCACAGCGAGGTGCGACAAAGATGTTCGCCTTATCCAATTGCTTGCGGTACTCGGCCTTGCTTGCAAACCAGTCGCTGGATGTGTAATGGTAAGGGACATCGTCTCGTACCTGCGGCGTAAAGTCGCCCACGATGTCCGCGACCTTGTGGACATGCAAAGAATCTAGCTCTTTACCGATCAGTTTGTCGACATAAGCATAGTCGATACCGTGATCCGGGCGGCGTTGCCAGAAAAAGCCTTTAAGATCGTCAAATCGCGGCAAATCACTTTCGTCGACCGGCTCGGGAAAATAGCGCAACAGAAGCGATTCCGCACCCAGCATCCTAGTGCGTTCGTGAAGCGCCAACGAGAAGTTGAAAAAACGCGCGCCGCGGGCCGCCAGCCAATGGAGTTCGGGCATGCCGTTTGATCCATCATACATGGGGATGACGAACGTCGGCTTGCCCTGAGCCAGAAATACCGGCGCTAGAAAATCCATCTGCCAAAGAACAACCGCATCTGCGTTTTCGGCAGCGCCAAGCAGGCCGAGGTCAAGATGTCCATCGGCGACAAGGTAGAATAGCTCAACTTCAAACCGCTTTTTCAAGATATCCATAAAAAAGTCTGAAGATCGCGTTTTCTTGTGAAAGTCGTGATCGACGAACAAAATCTTCTTCATATCAAAGCACCCAATCACGATAGCTGGCTACCAAGTCGCGCATAAAACGATCTCTAGCCTGCCGCGCCTTTGCATAGCGTATCTTTGGTGATACTTTGCTTTGCTCGATGATCAGCGCAGCCATTTCTTCGGCGCTCTGGCAAATTTCTCCACCGCCGAAATAGCGGATTTGATCGACAAAGGCACACCCGTCATAAGCGATGACTGGCCGGCCCACGCAGATCGCCTCGATGAAAACAGCAGAACCCCTCTGCGCATAGACATCGCTGGCATACGGCAGCAGGACAAGATCGGCGTCGTCATACATCGTCATCATCTGTCGCGCGGAGACTTTGGACGGTAAAAGGCTGACACCGGGAATCGCATATAATTTGGTCAGATAGCTTAACTGATGCTTGAGGTCGCGATCAGGCAGTATCTGCGTCGTCATGCGAATCTTCAGCTCCGGGTCACGCAAACGCACTTGGGTAAATACGTCGAGGAGCTGCAAGAAGCCTTTGTCATAGCGAGCCGACCCCGGACAAATTACATCAAATCGATCCTTGACCTGAATGGGCACTTGCTCGCGCGTTTCGATATTCGCAGCGACGGATACTTCGCAGTCAAGGCTGGTGGCTAGATATTCTGCATAACGTGGGGTTTCCGCCGCTATCTTCAGCGAAAGACCGACATCGCGCAACCGCTGGATAAGCGCTATAACCACAGCTTCGTGATGCGCGAAGATTTGAGCGCCAGCATTTTCCATGACGCCGATGAGACGCAGCATGATTGTCGGTGATCCGCATGCGACCAGCCGATCGGCATTTTCAGCAAGCGCCAGCAACGCATAGAAATCCACCGATGGGTAACAAATCACATCGTCGCCGCCGATCGCATAATCCGCGATTATCGCCACCAAATCCTGATGAGCAGCCTTTGTCTTTTCATGATGGGTTGCTGGAAATGCATCTAACCGGTCGATCGACAGCGGCATCACATCATCGTAACAATATTCGAAGCGGCCAACGATCATATTTTCGTCAGCAATGTCCATTGGCAAATCTTTGCAGCCAAGCAGTATGACTTCACTGAAAAACGGACCCAAAAATTTTTGAAAGTTACGCATGGCAGGAACGTTATGACCGAAAGGCAATGCACAAACGGGATCACAGATGAACAATCTTTTCGCAGCAGATTTTTCCGGCATGACAATCGGCACTCATGTTTTGCCCGGTCCCAGGCACATTTTTCGTAAGCATCGGGAAATGCTGGTGCATGACGCGGCATGGCCGCCGCGCCTTTACTATGTCATCCCCGCCCGCGCCATGCTCACTTAGAGTGTGTTGCCTCGTGATCGCAAGTCATTTTACGAAGGAGGCGATATGATGCGCCACCAGTAAGACGACTGCCAGCTCTTTACAACGCGAAGCAGGGTCGGACGTACCCATCCGGTGAGGCCCGCCTTGTCCGGTGGGTGAACGACCGGTCTTAAGAGCGCTCGTATGAGCGAGCTTAGGAGCGCAGCATGGGGCAGATCACGGTGATGACGGGGCCGGAGCGGCGGCGTCAGTGGCGAGACGAGGAACGGCTCCAGATCCTGGCCGAAGCCTTCGCGCCGGGCGCATGTGTCGCCGACGTAGCCCGGCGGCGGGACGTATCGACCAGCCTCATCTACACCTGGCGGCGCAATCTGCGACGCGAACAAGCCGAACGGACTGCTCTCCCGATGGCAGACATGACCTTTGCCCGGGCGGTCCTCGCCGAGGACGAGAAGGTGGACGGTTGCGATCGCTGCGCCGTGATCACCGTCGAACTAAGCGACGGCCGGCTCGTTCGCATTTCGGCCGAGGCGCCCGCCGGACTGGTAGCGGCGACCTTGAAGGCGCTGCGGTGATCCCAGCGGGCGCGCGGGTGTGGATCGCCATGGGTCACACGGATATGCGCAAAGGGATGCAAGGGCTGGCCTTGCAGGTCCAGCAGGGTCTGAAGCGCGACCCGCACGGAGGCGACCTGTTCGTGTTTCGCGGACGGACCGGATCACTGATTAAGATCATTTGGCACGACGGGATCGGCATGTCCCTCTATTCCAAGCGGCTCGAGAAGGGACGCTTCGTGTGGCCCTCGGCGAAGGACGGGATCGTCTCGCTGACCAACGCGCAATTGTCCTGCCTGCTGGAGGGGATAGACTGGCGTAACCCGCAGTACTCCTGGCGCCCGCAGAGCGCGGGATAGGCCGCGCACTTTCTTCGCTTCCCGAGGCATTTTCGGCTTCAACCCTGGGATGATCTGTGATTCCATGCCCGTCATGGACACGGCCGTATCGCCCCTCCCGGACGACGTCGAAGCGCTCAGGGCGCTGCTGTCCGCCGCGCTCGAACGCGCCGACGATGCCGAAGCGCGCCTCGCCAATGCCATGGCCCGCGAGAGCGCGACCGAGGCGATGATCGCCCACCTCAAGCTGCAGATCGCCAAGCTGCGCCGCGAGCAATATGGCGCCAGCGCTGAGCGCAGCCGCCGGTTACTCGACCAACTTGAGCTACAGTTGGAAGACCTTGAGGCCGATGCCTGCGAGGATGACCTGGCCGCCGAAGTCGCCGCGGCCAGGACCGCCGATGTCGCCGCCTTTGCGCGCAAGCGGCCGAGCCGCAAGCCGTTCCCCGAACATCTCCCGCGCGAGCGTGTCGTCATTCCTGCGCCATGTTCGTGCCCGGCTTGCGGTGGCGCGCGCCTGTCGAAGCTGGGCGAGGACGTGACCGAGACTCTCGAGGTGATCCCGCGCCAGTGGAAGGTGATCCAGACGGTGCGCGAGAAGTTCTCGTGCCGGGATTGCGAGGCGATCACACAGCCCCCGGCGCCGTTCCATGTCGTGCCGCGCGGATGGGCCGGGCCCAGCTTCCTCGCCATGCTGCTGTTCGAGAAGTATGGCCAGCACCAGCCCCTCAACCGCCAGGCCGAGCGCTTCGCCCGCGAAGGCGTCCCGCTCAGCACCTCGACGCTGGCCGACCAAGTGGGCGCGGCGAGCTTCGCCCTGATGCCGCTCTATCTAAGGATCGAGGCCCATGTCCTGGCCGCCCGGCGTTTGCATGGCGACGATACGACTGTGCCGGTCCTGGCCACGGGCAAGACGGATACCGCGCGCCTGTGGGTCTACGTTCGCGATGACCGGCCCTTCGCCGGCAGCGATCCGCCCGCAGCCCTGTTCCACTATTCCCGCGACCGGCGCGGCGAGCATCCTCGGGCGCACCTGGCGTCATGGGCAGGGATTCTGCAAGCCGATGCCTATGGCGGCTACAACGAGCTCTACGCGCCCGGCCGTCAGCCTGCCCCCGTGATCGAGGCGGGCTGCTTTGCACACGCACGGCGCAAGTTCTTCGAACTGGCCGACGTCGAGGCTGCCGCGCGCCGGAAGAGCCGCGGTCAGCGTACCGGCATGATCTATCCGATTGCGCTGGAAGCCGTGCAGCGCCTTGATGCCCTGTTCGAGATCGAGCGTGGCATCAACGGCAAGGCGGCCGAAGAGCGTGTCGCCGTCCGGCAGGACTTCAGCGCGCCACTGATGACGGACCTGCACGCCTGGCTCACTGCCCAGCTCGCGAAGCTGTCGCGCAGCCACGATCTGGCTAAGGCGATAAACTACATGCTCCGGCGCTGGGATGCCTTCACCCGGTTCTTGGGCGATGGCCGGATCTGCCTCACGAACAACGCGGCCGAACGGGCGCTGCGCTGCGTGCCCCTCGGGCGCAAGGCCTGGCTGTTCTGCGGCTCCGATCGCGGTGGACAGCGCGCCGCCGTGCTTTACTCGCTGATCCAGACCGCCCGTCTTAACGATGTCGATCCGCAGGCCTGGCTGGCCGATGTCCTTGCGCGCATCGCAGAGCATCCGGTCAACCGGATCGACGAACTGCTGCCATGGAACTGGAAACATTGAGCCAAACCATTAGAAAGCACTCCTTGACGCAAAGAGCCGTACTTGGCGTCTACGTCGCATGCTTTGCCGTTGGCGCTTTCAATCATGGCAGGGATTTTCTCAGCTACGGCGCGCGGCCCTACAACTGGGCTCCGGCCCTGTTGGAAGCATTCTGGTCTGCGCTGCTCTTCCTCGACCTGGCCACTATAGGCCTGCTGCTGCTCGGCAAACTTCGGGTTGGTCTGGCGCTTGCCGTAGCGATTATGATCTCCGACGTCGCTGCAAATTCTTACGGATTCTTCGTGCTTGGCATTCCGGGCTTCAAAGTCGCATTACCACTCCAGGCCGCGTTTCTGGGTTTCGTTCTCGGTTCTGCACCGTTCCTTTGGCCAAACCGCGAAACTGCTTGAGCGCCTGCGGCTCTCACCGGATGCTTACGGTCGGACAGCGGTTACGCGATCATATTGGACGTGACGAATAAATTGTAGTGCATGGGTCGTTGGGCTGGCGGGGCGTAGGGAAGGCGTGTCTTAAGCGCGACATAGGCGACACGGGACAAGATCACCTCCAAAACCCGACATCTCACGCAGCTTCGCAACGCACAATTTTTTTGGCGGCGGCGGTCGACTGAGCCGTCATCTGTTCAATGATCAACTTTACTCCAGTGCAAGGCGCAATTCAGCGTTAGCCAATCGGGCTTCCGCCAGCTCCAGGCTTGCGGCCTGCCTTTCTGCACGACGAACCAGCTTTTCCATCGCTTTGTCACGCGCTTCGATCTTGCGCCGCAAGAGTGCAATACGTTCCCGCAAGGCAACCGCATCCTGCGTAACGCTTGCCAATGCAATCTTCGTAGCATCCGCCTCGGCTGCCTTTTCTCGATCGCGCTTTCCCCGTTCAATCAGCTCGGCCGCGCCAGCCGTGTAGACCTCAAAGCGCCCATGTTCCTCCCACATGCTATCGAGTTGCTGCTGCAGAAAAGCAACCTCATCTTCATTAGCGCGAGTCAGCCCGATTATTTTTTCCACGAACATGTTGATGACGATCCGGCAGTCCGCTTCCGACGTTAGGGCATGAAGTGGGTAGTCGACGCTTTCCCTAGCGTCTGTCAGATCGACACGTAGAGCTGTGAGGGCAAATATCCTGTCGGCAAGGCCAAGTTGCTCTTCCCGGCCAGCCCGAGCCAGTCGATTGACATCGACCACTATGTCCACATGACGTCGGGCGAGCAGGTGGAAGTAGAGGTGGAACCCGACGGAATAGCAAAACAACATGTCGAACCGCAGGGGAGAGACCCAGTCCCCAAGCGATTGTGTATCCTGATAGTCGCACACCCGGGTCGCAAATCCTATGAAATCGTCGCGATCACGAAGCTCCATGGATCTTAACAGCATATCGAGAAAATAGAAATTATCAAAATTTGCCTGCCCTGCAAAGCTGTTCCACTGATGGAAAAGATTGCGGATCAGAAGAATGTGAATGCCGCCAAAGCGCGTGCGTAAACCTGCGACGCGACCCAATGTCCGGCAGCAAGACAACACTGGTATCAGGCCGCCGCAGTGTGCCTGGCCGATCAAGGTTTGGGTATAAACCTCGACATCTTCGTCCAGAGGCCCGTTGATGCCCTCTTGACCGATGAATTTTTCTCCTGGCCATCTTTCGATGGGGAAATGGGGCACTCCTTCTGATTCGGTCAGCGTACCGGCATATTCAAGCATGTAAGGCTTGCCGTCCGGATGATGCGACCGCCAGTTGTCAGCACGAGCCTCAAACAAGGTGCGATGCGACAGGTGGGCGAGTTGCTCGTTAAACGGCTCATAAAATGCCATGCAGTTCGGATCGGCACGTACCTTGCTCCAAAACCAGGTGCTTGAAGCGCGAAAGCCCGAATGAATAAACAGAGGCGTTAATATCGGACCGGACGATCCAGCCTCTTTATCCAGTTTTTCCGATGGCTTCGCCATAGCGGGCACGTCCTGATATATATAGATGGATCTATGGAAAACCGTGACAGGCTAGCAATTGGTTCCTCCCTTGACATAAAAAACAGAAAAATCGGAAGAAATGAAGTGCTGTAGGCCAGAGCGTGTCACCTCAGAGCTATTCTGTCGACCCGACGTTCATGTTGAGAAGGTGCAGAAGTCTATGAATCGCAGAAAGCAGGCCGCTTGGTTTGGAAAAATAATGCAGGCCATGCACGTGACGTGGGCTGCCTCATTGTTCGTTGCAAGCTGCTGCGGAGCATCGCCACAGCCCGATGCTGCCGATACAGCCGAACGCTTCATGGCCACCACAGCAAGAGGCAGCGGCAGTATAACGCTGAGCAAGGCTGATCCCAAAATTATTTTTTCAGCCTGCTTGGCCAAAAGCAAGACCGCGGATCCCCGCAGCCTTGGCGCTGCTCATTTTCTGGTAAACACAAGTGGCAAGAATTATCGCGTGACACGGCTTCGCTACGTTCTGGACAGCCGCGGGCTCTACGTGGACGAAGGCGCGCAAACCGATATCGGATTTACCGTACTGCCGAGCGAGAAGATCATTTCTCTCGATAGTGGCGAAGAGGCGTTCATCACCCATCGCTACGACGGTACTCCCGCACTAAGTCGGATCCAGACGCTGACTTTGCCGCGCGGCGGTGTGACCGTTCCAACCGGATCGCGTCTTGCAATCAGTTCGACAACCAGCGTGTATCCCAAATCAGGGGGGGGCGCGGTAGCGGTGGCGGATTCACGACTGGCCTCAGGACGATTCTTGACGCTTTGCTATCAAGCCGAGGTGCAGAGGGCAGATCTGGCGACGCAGCCAGCCGTATCCAGCATACGTTCACCGTACCGCGACCGCTCGTTCGTTGCCAATGCGGGCCGTACAATCGCGCCCTATACCAGTTTCGTCAATCGATCGTCCAAGTCGGTGAGGGTTTATGGCGTCACCACATTCATCGCCAACGCGACGGATTCCCTGCCTTCGGCGCACCGCACCGAAATCCTTGTCAATGGCGCGATCGTGAAATCAATCGCCCTACCGCCCCACCGACCCGGAACCTCGACCGCAGATCACCCGTTGATCGATCCACTGGATATAGAGTTGCGGCCGGGCGACACCATCACCGTCAGGGGACGTGTGCTAACCAACAAGGCGATCATTTTCGATTATGCGGCTTATTTGTTCGCCGACGCGGGACTGACACCCAACGGCGAAATGCTGGGGTTGGCGAATCTGGACTTAAATGGTGATGGGCACACCGAGATTGTCGATGTTGACGCGCAAGGATCGGTATGGGTTGCGTTGCGGGCGGTCGACGGCACCCAGACCACGCAGCAGGAATGGGCCAGATCTTTGCGCGGCATTGACCGACTTACGATGACGAGACGTGCATCGACGGGCCGGCCCGCTATAATCCAGGCCACCAACGCGCAAGGCCTTTGTCTGAATCTGGTCGCTGATCCTTCTCAGGCGCATTTTTCGACAGGTTATTGCAATGTCGTACCGTCCACTTACCAAAAAGGAGTTACGTGGGGTGATTTTAACGGCGACGGATGGCCTGATCGTCTACGCATCGATCCCATTGACTTGCGATACATGGTGGCACTTGGCGGCAAGTCCGGTCTTGGCCGTGATGTTGCGTGGGCAAATGGCTATGGCAATGTCGACCGCTTGTTCGTGTCAGACAGCAATAGCGACGGAAAAGACGATATTGTCATGGAATGGCATGAAAGTGGCTTCCGCTGCCTAAAAATGTATTCTACTGGCGCCGGCTTCCGTGAAGAAGGTTGTTCGCAATAGTTGCCAACACGACTGAAGCGAAATCTTAGATCGTAGCAAAGCTGGACAACCCAACGTCTTAACGGCAAGATCGTTGACAATAGGCACGCGGGCCTTACAAACGCTCGACGGGGGACCAATTGAGGAACAACTGTATCACAGGGCATGATAAATCCCGCGACCCTAATCGCTTCGCTCAAGATGAAAATGGAGAGATCGTGCCGCAGTGGGCAACCCTGATTGAGGATCGACTGGTCGGTATTGAACATTTTATGTCAAAGCTTGCCAGCAGCGCCGATCTGCAGGGCGGCGACACGGCCGACGCGGTTCGCTGGTGGCGTCGAAGAGCCCTATCGGCTGAGGAAGAGTTGACGAAGGTCAAGGACGTCCGCCAAGACGCACCGAATGCGGACTGGATAAGGCGGGAAGCTGAAGCGGAACGGACAATCCAAGAAACAGCTGCGCAGTTGGTCGAAGTACGTGCGGCCTTGGCGGATGCCGAGGAACGCGCGCGGTTCTTGGAGCAGTTGCTCGCCGTCACCAACCACGATCATTTGATAACTCTGACAAAGGCGGAAAAGGGCCGTGCAGTTGCGCGTGTGGCCGAGGAACGGGCCCAGACGCAAGCTGTTCTGCTGACAGAAAGGCTGCGTCGCGGAAACCATGATGCTAAGCGTTTTGCATACCAGACCGAATGGTTGAGAGCAGTGCATGCCATCATGCATTCGGCTTTGCGCGCGCGATCCCCTGCTATACAGCGCATGTCCAGAGAATCGCGGGAGCACAGATTGCGAGCGCAACTGAAGGAGGCCGGCCTGTTCGATGCGGAGGCTTACCTCCAGCTTTATCCAGACGTGCAAGCGGCTGGTGTAGATCCGCTTGATCATTATGTGTCTCACGGCATGATGGAAGGACGGTCACCTTGTGTGTGATCGCATTAAGGATTTCCGCTAGAAAGGCGGCACCTTTCGAAATTTAGCGGCTCAAATTGACATCCGCTATCCCCCTTTCGTTTCGGAGACCAACCCGAGCATGCATATCTGGATTGACGGTCAGTGCTTGCAAACAGCCAGCAATGTCCGGGGCATTGGGCGCTATGTCAGTGAACTGCTGAGCGCAATGAACGCGCGTGGCGACGTGAAGCTGACAGTTTCGCTCAATGCTAATATGAAGGAGCAATGCGTCGCCGCGCGCACCTATCTTGTCGAAACGCTGCCACAAGTAGATGTGCGGATCTGGCATGGTATAGCGTCTGGTGGAGAAACCGCCTACGGATACACGCCGCAGCGTATTTCGGACGACCGCATTCTAGCGGCGCATGTCAATAACATTGCGCCTGACATCGCGCTCTGCCCAAGTCCGTTCGAGGGATTTGACGACCGCAGTTCGCCCTTTGTGTTTCTGGACGATGTGCGCTGCAAGACCGCCTGCATTTTCCACGATGCCATCCCACATCGATTTCCTGAACGCTATTTTCACCATCCTAACATTTCACCAGCTTATTACCGGCGCTTTTATGCTCTGGGCCGCTATGATTATGTGCTCTGTAATTCGGAATTCACACTCCAGGAATACCGTGAGTTATTTGACAAGGATAATTGCGTATCTATAGGCGCAGGCTTGTCAGCTGTTTTTAAAGAGCTGATTGATAGCCAACTTTCGTCTGTCACGATCCGAAAGCCACTGCATGACTATCTTCTTTATGTAGGCGGGCTCGACTGGCGTAAAAATGTGCCGATGATGGTCGAGGCGCTCGCGCTCACGCCCGAGTTTCAGGCACGGGGTATGCAGTTTGTTCTGGCAGGCGATCATAGTGAGCCAGAACTCGCTCCTATTCGTGCACTTTGGCGGAAATATGAATTGCCCGAAGATAGTCTTGCCACCACAGGCTGGGTTTCAGACGCTCAGTTGGTGAAGCTGTATCGCCATGCCCTAGTGGCGGTCCAGCCATCGCTTATGGAGGGATTCGGGCTCGCCGCGCTTGAGGCAATGGCATCCAGCTGCGCTTTCATCGCCGCTCGCGGCGGAGCGGTGGGCGAAGTCGTAGGCCGCGACGATCTGCTGTTCGACGGTCACGATCCCGAGAATTTAGCTGCTCTTATATCGCGTATAATCAATGACGACGCTTTTCGCGAAGATGCGATCGGGTTTGGACTGAAGCGTGCGGACGAATTTTCATGGCAGAGCAGTGCGGATGTCGCCGTTCGCAACATGCGCACCGTTGTCACCGATGGCCCGCCCCGCCCCATTCAGCTAAATCTGCATCCCCCAAAAAAGTCGCCGCCCCCCCGCCTCATCATGGATGTTACATCGACGGCGCAAAGCCCGTTGCTTTCTGGTATCCAGCGCGTAATTCATCGCTTGAGCAGCGCCCTGATCGACACGCAATTGCCAGCTACTGCTGAAATCGTGCTTGCCTATGCCGACGATCCGTCTGGCTGGTATCGTATGGACCGACTAGACAAGGCAGCTATCAGTCGCGATCCGCTGGCGCAGTTGGCGCATGAAGCTAACGACGTCCACTTGCTGATCGATAGCAGCTGGGGATATACCGAAGCACAGGCACAGCGCCTCGTGAATGCCATGGCGATGGGGCAGGCTGTCATCCATGGTGTTCACGACCTTGGTCCGCTTACGAAGCCGGGTATGACTGTCGAAAGCATGCCTCATGTCTTCCGGCGCTGGCTGGAGTTCATACTGGGTCATTCAACCGGCATCATTTGCGTGTCGCGTACCGTGGCTGATGAACTCTATGCGCTGGCGGAAACGATCCAGCTGCCACGGCCAATGAACATTGGCTACATCCGCTTGGGCGCGGACTTCAATGATTCCTTATCCGAGCCTGAATGGCTCGACTTCATTGATGGCCGACCGACGTTCATCATGGTTGGCACGATTGAACCGCGAAAGGGTCATGCGGTCGTTGTGGAAGCCTTCGAACAACTTTGGGCGCGTGGCGAGGAAGTCAATTTACTGCTTATCGGAAAGCCCGGCTGGAACACCCGTATCCTCAGTGAAAAGCTTAAGCATCATCCACAAGCAGAACGTCGGCTTTTCCTGCGTCAGCAGGTGAGCGACGGCCAGTTGCGTGCAGCATATGAACAGGCAACGGCGCTTATCATGGCGTCCTACTTGGAAGGCTTTGGACTTCCAGTAGTTGAAGCCGGGCATTTTGGTTGCCCCGTGATCCTCAGCGATCTGCCTGTGCTCCGCGAAGTCGGTCAAGGAGCCCCATTGGCTCGCTATTTCCCCGCCGGGGATGCCGTTGCCCTTAGCAAAGTGATCGAGGAAATGGCCTCTGCCGGACATCGAAACTTCTCGAAAGTAGACTTTGGCTGGCCAAACTGGGCTGGGACAGCGCAAGAGGTTCGAGATATCATTTTCGGTGGCAACTGGTATCGTCGCTATCAACCAGTCAATATCGCGCCAAACGCCGTCCCGGCCGCGATCGGCGATGTTAGGATGACGACCTCGTTGACATCGACTGAGCGGGCACATCATCTGCGGTGGATAGAAGGTCCGATGATATCGCAAGATGGCGACCGGATACAGTTCACGGTGGGGATACGCAACGACAGCACCCGCCTTTGGTCAAGCAATGGGCTGCCGGGGAAAGGGCTGGAGGTCAATGTCGGTTCGCACATTATCGGAGTTGACGGCACGATCTTAGATTATGAGAATCCTCGGTCTCCCATTCCCTTTATCCTGGCGCCGGCCGAGGAGTTATTCATTCCCATATATGTTTCGACTGAGTGGCTCGCTCGGGGCGCAAAGCATGTCGATGTCGAAGTCGTACAGGAAGCAGTGGCTTGGTTCGGCGTCCCGTTACGCCTCGACCTTGCCCAGCCACCGATAACCGTTGACCCGACCCACCAACTTGGTGACTTGGCCGACCTCACTCCCATCTTGCTGCGGGAACCTTTCCCGGTCGCCGGTCAATCCGGCAAGTTTGTGGTATTCGGTTTCATCAATTCAGGACATGGTTTGGTTATCATTGATGAGGCAGATGATAGTAGGTTGCAGGTGACGATGCGAAACGATCTCGACCAGCCCATAGAGCAATGCCGAATCGTCAACTGCTTTGAGAACGTGGCCCCTGGAGGCTATGGATTGATGACAATTCATCTTTCTACCGAGGCATTTATCTTGAGCGATAGCCTCGGTATTCGCTTAGGCTGCGACATGGTCACGGATTGGCGGCTGGACCTTGTAACCCGCAAGTTTAGGAAGCAATCAACATCGCCGGGCTAAGATAGCGGTGCACGTTAAGATCGCGCGCGGGATACCGTCCAGGGCGATTGCGCGGCACTTTGAAGAATATGATCCCGTATCTCGGACAATGGTGGCTGACGATATCCGTCAAACGCATAGCCATCCTGGACATAATTCGGATTGTAGCCGGGATCCTGCAGACATGCCTGCCCCCAGCGGTTGTGTAACGCTTGCCATTCCTCCATGTCCCATGCGCGCATATCTGCACTAAGGTTAGTACCGCGGGACACAGACTCATAATGCGTCAGTACGATCCGCGGATCGTAAACGACCAGCTTGTTCCGCTCGCGAATGCGAAGACACATGTCGATATCATTATAGGCGATGATGAACTCGCACTCGTCAAATCCGCCAAGTTCAGCAAAGAAGGCGCGCGGAATGGCCATGAAGGCACCTGTTACCGCAGATGCAGCACGGCGACGGAGCCAACGGGAGAGCGGCCCGGCATCGTCGCGCCACCTTCCTTCATGCTCTGGTCCATCGCCGTTCATGCCCATGATCACACCAGCATGCTGAATACCACCGTCAGGATAAAGCAGTCGGGCTCCCACGGTACCGACTTTCGGATCGAGGAAGTTTGATGCGAGGATCGAATCCCATCGCTCCGACAGCATCTCCGTGTCGTCGTTGAGGAAGAGATAACGTGCCGCGTCCGACGGCATCGCAGCAATATTATTGACTCGCGACCAATTGAACGGCTCGTCGAATTCTCTCACGACAGTTCCGGGTCGACTGCTAAGCCTCGCCAAGAGATCATGAGTTTCAGACCGTGCGGACCGATTGGACATGACGATGATGTCAAGGAGGTCCGGCCGGTCCGCCTTCGCCAGGAGACTGTCGACGCACGGTCCGAGCAATGCAGGGTTGTCGCGCGTTGGTATGACGACACATGTCCGTTCCGTGGTCTGCGTGATAGTAGAATCGATGCAGGTTGCCGGAATCGGCGTAGCAATTTGGGTGCGCGACGCCAACAGGAGAGGAATGTGAGCAACCACTCCCCCATCAGCCGCGTGTCTAAGCTGCTGTAATGCCGGTACACCGACGTTCCTTCCTTTAACCAGCAACATTGCGGGGTTGACTGATGGATCGTCGAACCAAAAAGGGTCATATTGTGGTTGGAAGACAGGGTCTGTGTAGAGGTTACCATGCCGCCAATCACGCGCGACATGATCATGATCGCAATAGGCCGCAAAGCAAGCCGTCTGCGTTACAGTCCATCCAAACCATGCCAAGGCATGACCGTGCAGCAGCGTCCCCGCCGAGATATGAATATAATAGACGTTATCCGAATGAGGATGTTCGGAAAATTGCAAGCGCGGGTCGATTCGTGCAAGGCTGCCGACCGGATGGTCGGCCAACGCGCCCGCGCCGATAATCTCAGCCGTCCACAAAGGATGCGATTGCCGAAGCAAGCTCTGCATCGTAATTCGCAATTGGGCAGCATTCGCACCTTGCGCGTCTATAACTACATGCAACGGCTCATCCATAGCGGCCAGGCCGCGAGGTGGCGCAATGCCTGCTTCCTGTCGAAATGCGCCATAGTCACGAATGGGGTAGGCACCGGCCAATCGGAATTGATCAAGCCATCCATCAGCATGCCGAATAGCCGATCTCAATCCTTGTAGCGAATCTGCGATGGGCACCTCCCCGTGGATCGCGCCTGGCAAGGTATCTCGACCACCATATCTGATGATCTCTTCCTGAGCAGCAGTGGCACCAGGATCAATGCGAAGTGCCTTGACGAAGGCATCGAGCGCAGCGGTCCGCTCGCCTTTGGCCTTGTAGGCCACCCCAAGGCCGGTCCAGGCAGTCGCGTTGTCCGGAGCTAATGCTATGACGCGTCGATATTCGTCGCACGCCTCCCCCACATTGCCAGACCGTCTTAGCGCATGAGCATATTGCAGGCCTGCGCGAATGCTACGCGGCGCTGCTGCTGCTACTCCCGCCCAAAGCTTGGTCGCGGCCTGCCAATCTGCGACTTCATGGCTTTTCCGAGCCTGCCGCGACGCCTTTTTGGCCGCAGAAATTTTTAGAAGATTCTTAATCATGCCGGATCGTCACTGGCCGTCAATTTGGCTGATTTACATCGTTATAATGCTGATAAGCAGCATCAGCATTATCAAACAGCGACAAGTAACCATCGGCAATCACGCCAATCTTTGTGCAATGGTCACGAATATAGTTACTGTCATGAGACACGATTATAAAAGAACGGTCCGCCCGTTTTTCAAACAACTCATATTGACATTTTTCCTGGAACCGCTGGTCGCCTACTGCCACCACCTCATCTATGAGAAAACAATCAAACTCTATGACCATCGATATGGCGAAAGCAAGCCGCGCACGCATACCTGAGGAGTAGGTTTTAACAGGTTCGTGTAGATATCGACCAAGTTCTGAAAAATCGTCAACATAGCCGATTTTATCCCGGTAATCGACGCCATAGATGCGACAGATGAAACGCAGATTGTCTAATCCGGTCAAGCTGCTTTGGAATGCACCACCAAACGCCAGCGGCCAGGAAATACTCATACTCCATCTGATATCACCAGATGTCGGCGGCTCTACCCCACCCAGCAATCGTACGAGCGTGGATTTGCCGGCACCGTTGCGACCCAGTATACCAACTTTTTCACCGCGTTCTATCGTCATGTTCACGTGATCAAGCACGACAGCCCGGCCGGTCGACGTATGATAGACCTTAGAAACGTCAATTAATTTTATCATCCGGGCGTCACTCGATTAGCAACGATCTTTAGTTGCGACAGCCCTAGAAGTGTCAAGACGACGTTGAAGATCACGACGTATTGCAGATCATAGATCGATGTGACCTTAGATCCAAAATAGCCTTCGCGAATATATTCTGTACAATGTACCATCGGCAGCCACTTGACCGCGTTCTGGAAGTCGGCGGGCATCGCGCTCAACATGAAGGCGGCGCCGGACAAGGGGAACAACAGATATGATCCTGGATGCCAAATCTTTTCGACGATCTCGGACCGCTCGCTCAACGTTCCCAAAGCGAGCGCCAGCGAAGCGCCGAACCAAGCCAGTAACGACCAGCCAATAATGATTTTGAACACGTCCTCGGGCAAATCAATCACGTTCAGAAAGTGGAAGATCAGGGTCAATACGACGAATGACGACGTTGCGCCCATTCCTTCCAGGATGATCCGGGCGAGATAGATATCAATAATCCGAACATTGCGATGGTACAACAAAGACGCATTAGGCTCGATTGCGTGAATGCATCGGCCCGGCATGTTGCGCCACAGCAGCACGGAAGAATATCCCGTCAATGCGAAGGCAGCAATAGGCAACTGGCTACCATGTGACGCACCCGTCGCGGTCCATAGCAAGGTAACGCCCAACGTGAAGGTCATCGGTTCTACAAACAGCCAGAAGACCCCGATGTTATGCCGTCCATAGCGCGTCAGCGCCTCCCGCATCAGTAACGCGTAAATTACACGCTTTTGTATTGCGAGCGACCGCATCAACCGCCCCAAGCCTGTCGATGCCCGCTCGTACAGTATAATCATTGCTTATGTTCTCGAATAGCAGACATCGCGAGCGTTACGATGGCGTAGAGGATGAGGCCAAGAAAAAACGTTGCTGCAACTCCCTTAACGCGCTTGGGTCCACTGGCGGCGTCGGGGAGATTAGGTTGAACTATCCGTTCAATATAGACTTGCTGTCGGCGTGCCTCGTTTCGCGCATCCTCAAGTGAGGCCATAGCGCTTGCCAGTTGCTTGGACGCAAATTCATTTTCCTGCTGGACTTTTTCATATCCAGCCGCCGCGCCAGCCAACGAGCCGATATTACCCGCAACCTTTCCGGTTTCAGAATTCATTTGACGTTGAATGCTCGACACACGTTCACGTAGCACGGGAACCTGTGGGTTTTCCGGAGCAAACTGAAGCAATTGGTCAAGCTGTGTCTGGTTCGCGATCAGTTCGTCTTGCAACTTTGAAATAAGTTGCACCTGAATGGTCGCCTGACGTTCCGGGTCAACGACACCGCGCTGGTTACGATAACGTGACAATGCAACTGCGGCCTCGGCTGCACGGGCTTTCGCCTCAACCACTTCACTTTCGGCATAATTGACAAGGTCGGTTCGGCTACGCTGATTCAGCTTATTAACCAGCTTTTCCCCCAGTTCTAGCAGTCGCTTATTAATCGCAAAAGCATCCTGAGCAGTGTAAGCTTCGACGCGCAATTTTGTTACGGTTTTACTGCTGTCATAGGTCGCGTCCACCCGCTTCTTAAAATAGCGATACAGCTCTTCCTCACCCTCTTCGCCCAATACGCCAAAGCGGTTAAAGACCGAAATCTGATCCCGACTGTAAGCCTTGAGGACAAGTTGATTGCTATTGAGATCGCGCAGCGCGTCGCGGGAATTAATATATTCCTCGACCGCATGAATATCGTCCACTCCGGAGCTCGACTGGCCAGAGAAAAATGACGCGAAGCCACCCACACTACGCTCACGTTCCGGGCTTTTGACCACGAAATTCGATTCTGACGTGTATACGTCAGATGCGAGCAGGCCGAAATAAATGGCTGACAACATCGTGGGAACAATCACGAGTATCCAGAAGGTCGGCTTGATCTTTGCCAGCGCGTGTCGGGTTTTGGTCATGGGTGAATTTTCGCCCACATAACTATGCTCATCCATTGGAAAATCTACATCCCGAAACGTCGCGGACTGTGCCGACTGCCCGTAAAAAAGAGCGTCAGCGATTAAAGAAGCAATGGCCCAAATGCGCTGCCCTGTCTATTGCAATTCGGTTCAGGTCGACTGATCGGCTCACCAGTTTCGATATACCGATCCATGATATGGCATTTGCGAAACCTACCATGACGTTGCCACCGAGCTGACTCAAGCGCGCCACGAGATTAGCATCTCTCTTATGCCTTACCGCCTGCCTACATTCAGGCCGGTGCGTTATAATCCCGTACGAGCGCTAGCGCCGCCCGGTTGAGCGATGCCGCCCGCTCAACGCTGTCGCTTTCGGTGTAACAGCGCAGTTCCGGAGCATTGCCGCTCGGCCGCAAGTGGATGATGTCACCGCCCGAAAAATGGATGCGTAGCCCGTCTGTCAGATCGATTCCGTCGGCCTCGCCCGCAAGTTCCTCGAACATTGCAGTTAGTCGCGCAAGGATCGCAGCTTCATCACCCTGCTGCAGATGCGCTATCAACGCCTGGCTTTGAGCAGTCGGGTAATTTTGCAACCGCTCGCTGAACGTATAGCGTCCGGGCAATTGCGCCTGAAGCGCTGACAGCGTCACCCCTCGCCGCTTCGCATCGACCAGCACCGACAGGATCGGCAGCACCGCGTCGCGCGTCGGCAGCGCGCCCAATGTCCGCCCGTCGACTCTTACCGCCGTCGCCAGCAGAAAACCGCCATTGGCTTCATAGCCGCAGACGTTCTCCTGGCCTTCATCGACCAGCCCTTTCATCGCCTCGATGACGAAGGGCGACCCGATTCGCGTGCGCCGCACGGCGCCGAACAGCCCCGACAGCTCGACCGCACTGTTGCAGCTTACCGGCGTCGCGATGGCCACGATACCGAGCGCCCGCGCGCTCAATATGCCCAGAACATCGCCCCGTATCCAAAGGCCGCTCTCGTCGGCCAGCAACGGCCGATCGGAATCTCCATCGGTAGAAAGGATCGCGTCCAGTCTGAATTCCGCTGCCCACTGCCGCGCCAACGCCTGATCTTCAGGCCGAACCGCCTCAGTGTCGACGGGGACAAAGCAATCCGACCGACCTAGCGACACGGCCGTGCCGCCCAGCGATTTGACGAGCGCGACCAATATATCACGCCCGACCGCCGAATGTTCGTAAACGCCCAGTTTCAGGCCCGCAAGCGCATGCGGCCCGAAGGCTTCGGCATAGCGAGCCATATAGGGGGCAGCGACATTTACCAGCGGCTCTGCGGGCGCGGCGTCCGTCAGCATCCCGCTCACGTCGAACAGGTCAGGCAGCACCACGTCCTGTGCCCGGATCGCCATTTCGTCGGGCTTCAACACCTCGCCGTCGATCCGGTTGAACTTGATGCCGTTGCGGTCGTCCGGGATATGGCTGCCCGTTACCATCAGCGACGGGATGCCGCGCGCGAACCCATGAGCCGCGACCGCAGGCGACGGCACGAAGCCGCAATAGTCGACCTCTCCCCCCATATGCCGCACCGCCGCGGCGCAGGCCGCCATGATGCGCGGACTGGACGGCCGCAGGTCGCCGGCAATCGCCACCTTGGCGCCGGAGGCAAATTGTCCGATCGCGGCCAGATGTTGCAGGAAGGCAGCGGTGTAGGCGAAACAGACTCGGTCGGTCATCGCGCTTACCAGCCCCCGCGCGCCACTGGTCCCGAACGCAACGCCCGATTGCGCCATCAGGTCAGCAATAGAAACATTCTGCGTCATAAATCTCCCCACGCCGCGCCTTTTAGCACGGTCAAGCGATGCATAGTCAGTTGCTGGATGTCGCTGCTGCCATCGCCCTCAAAGCTTCGGTAACCTTGCGCACCTTCTGAGATTCACCGCGCTTCAGGACCATGATCTCGCCGTGCGACACGACGACTATCAGATCGTCGACATCGACCAGGGTCACCCGCGGTCCGTCGCTATGGACCAGGCAGTTGCGCGAGCCCAGCAATAGGGCGTCGCCGCGCACGGCATTTTCCTCAGCGCTGCGGGCACTGACGGCATGCAGGGAATCCCAGCTGCCGACATCTGACCATCCCATGCTGACCGGCACGCAGGCCACCTGCGTTTCCCGCTCCATGATCGCATAGTCGACGGAATCCGACGGACAGGCATGGAAGGTGATCGGGTCCGGGAAAATATGCGCGCCATCCCGCTTGCCCTGTTCCATAGAAACCTGCACCGCAGTCATCATATCCGGCTGATGCTTTTTCATAGCAGCTAGATAGGCATCGGCACGGAAAAGGAAAATCCCGGCGTTCCAAGCATGATTGCCCTCCGCCAGCATTCGCTCCGCGTTTGAGACATCGGGCTTTTCCACGAAACGCACAACTTCATGTACGGCATCGCCGCAAAGATCGCCCATCTGTATGTAGCCATAGCCGATTTCCGGGCCATCGGGCGTGATGCCGAACGTTACCAGCCAACCCTTGGCAACCAGCGGCAGGGCACGGGCAATAGCTTCATGGAAAGCAGGTAGGTCGGAAATGACATGATCGCTCGGCATCACGAGCAGCGTGTCGTCCGGCTGCGCTTCCAGTGCGGCCAGCGCGATGGCAGGAGCGGTATTGCGACCGATGGGCTCCAGGATGACCTGATAATCGCTTATGCCGCTTTGTTTCAGCTGCTCGTCGATAATGTCGGCGTGGGCGGCGTTGGACACCAGGATCGGATGCCCGATGGCTGCGGCTGCAAAGTTCTGGGTCCGCATGGCGGTCAATTGAAGCATGGTCTGATCCGCGGTCAGCGGCAGCAGCTGCTTGGGACGTTCAGGCCGCGAAACCGGCCAAAGCCGCGTGCCCGATCCGCCCGACAAGATGACGGGAACGATATTCATGGGATCGCTGATCATGTCTCGCCTGAACTTAAGGAATAATATGGCGGATTACGGGTTTCCCCGCAATTGCTCCGCGCTTCATGCGCGCAAAGTGAAAATTTGCCAAGTCATTAAAATCAGTATCCGCCAGGGGGTTAAGCGATTAACTGCACCGTTCGCCTCGGAGTCTATCTTGAATTTCAAGCGTAACGAGCGATGCGCCTACGAGGTCGATGGCAGCGGCGGCATGGAGAGGGCCGTTGCAGATTTGATGGATCGCTTAAAGTCCTTGGCCAAGCGGCGATTTCGATTGAGCCATGCGAAGGTCCGTTCGACCACCCATCGTCTGGGATGTACGACGAACCCGGTCTGGTCGGCGAATTTCCGAACGATCTCTATCATGATTGAGGTAGCATCTCGGATGCGATCGCTGTTGTAGGCGCTGTCGGCATAGGCGTGCTTGACCAATGGGTGTCGCTGGCGTGATTGCATGAGCAAAGGCACTGCGCCGTCTCGATCCTGCACATCAGCGCCATGGACCAACAGTTCGCGCGCACGGCCATCGGTATCGACCATGGCATGGCGCTTGCGACCCATGATTTTCTCCCCTGCATCGTAGCCGCGCGGTCCACCTGCTTCGGTGGTATTCACGCTCAGGCTGTCGATGGCCGCCGCTGACGGCATCGGTTCTCGCCCTACGCGGACGCGGCCCATCTGGACGAAATGGTGGTTGAGACTTTCGAATTTCCAATCATCACACAGAGTGCAGAACCAGCGGTAGACCGTCCGCGATGGCGGAAAGCTGTCAGGTAAAAGCCGCCAGGGGCATCCTGCCCGCAGCAAATAGAAAATGGCCTCAATGATCTCCCACATCGGCCAACGCCCTTCGCCGCCAGCATTGACATGGGGCAGGGACATACGGTTCAATCAAATGCCATTCCGCGTCGGTAAGATCGCTTCCATAGCGAAGCTGCGTGCGGCTATGATGCGCGCGGACGGTCGGGTTCCACATGATGGCTTCAAAGGTTGGTGTTGCAACCCCTCGGAATCATATCGAAGCTCCGCCGCCTACCGTTACGGGAGCGTTCTGACACAGACCCTCAGAAGAGGTTTCACGACTTGACGAACATCTCTCACCCGTCAATTACTCATCCCACCACACCATTTCGGGCAGCCCGCGGGCAATCGTCACGGCATCGGGCTGCTGCGGATAAATCCCAGGACGCGCACCTGCACTTACGCCGCCGCCTTAGCCACGATTGGTCGCAGCGTGAGGGAGAACGATAAAGATCGCAGGCCGTCTGACAATCGTACAGAAACATTTTATCGTGCATAATTTCGATCGACGCAGAAAAGGCGTCGGGAAGCTTGCGATGAATGGTTGTAAGTCGATCGTATCCGTCGCAGGGATGCCAAAGGTCTACACCGCGACCCTATGCGGTGGAAATTTCGCGTGATGCGGGGAATGACGAACGATAAAGATCGCGGTTTTCGGCCTGGGCTATGTCGGGCTTTCTAATGCCGTCCTGCTGTCCCAGCATCATGAAGTCGTCGCGGTCGACATCATGGCGGCACGGGTCGATATGCTCAATGCGCGCAGGTCGCCGATTGTTGACACCGAATTGGAGGAGTTTCTCGCCACGCACCCGCTTGACCTCACCGCCACACTCGACGCGGCCAGGCGCTGGTGGGCGCCGATTATGTAATCGTCGCCACGCCAACCAATTATGATGTCGGCACCAATAAGTTTGACACCTCTTCAGTCGAAGCCGTTATTCATTAGGCCAAGGCGGCCAATCCCACTGCGACCATCGTCGTCAAATCGACCGTGCCAGTCGGCTTTTTGGAGGATGTACGCCAACGGCTCGACACCGAACACGTGATCTTCAGCCCGGAATTCCTGCGCGAAGGAAAAGCGCTTCCGGACAACCTCCACCCGTCGCGCATAATCGTAGGCGAAAGGTCGGACCGGGCGCACGTCTTTGCCAACCTTTTGTTGCAGGGCGCGGTGAAGAAGGACGTCGAAATCTTGTTCACCGACCCCAGCGACGCCGAGGCCATCAAGCTGTTCGCCAACACCTATCTCGCCATGCGGGTTGCTTCTTCAACGAACTGGACAGCTACGCCATCGCCCATGATATGGATTCGTGCCAGATCATCACCGCGTCGGCCTCGACTCGCGGATCGGGTCGCACTATAATAATCTCAGCTTCGGCTATGGCGGCTATTGCCTGCCTAAGGACATCAAACAGCTACTCGCCAATTATTCCGAAGTGCCGCAAAACCTCATCCGTGCGATTGTGGATGCCAACCATAACCGCAAGGATTTCCTGGCCGACCAGATCATCGCGAAGCGCCCGAAGAAGGTTGGCGTCTTCCGCCTAGTGATGAAGGCCGGGTCCGACAATTTCCGCCAATCCTCGATCCAGGGCATCATCAAGCGGATCAAGGCCAAGGGTATCGAGGTCGTGATCTACGAACCGACAATGCAAGAAGATGCGTTTTTTTTTGGATCTCGGGTGGTGCGCGATCTTGGCGCGTTCAAACAGGAATGCGACATCATCATCGCCAACCGCATGACGCCGGATAGGAGGATGTGGCGGACAAGATCTTTACGCGGGATCTTTTCGGATCGGATTGATTGTCATCAGGGGCGCAGGCTGCCGATCCCGCTCCTGTGCAACGCCTTGTCCAGATAGCGCATGAACGCCTGGCTGCGCCCAGCGTCGCGCGCGCGCAGCCAGGCCAGCGCCACGACGGGACGCCACTGGTCCATGTCCCGCGCAGTTACCTCGCTCGACCCCAGATAGCTTTTGCGCAACCGCCCCGCCGCCCAGTCCCGCCAAAGGTTCGTCACCCAGTCGGACGGTCCGATGCCAAAGCGCATCAACATTTCTGATCGCACGGCGTCCGCTGCAGGATGGCCAGTCGCCGCCTTCGACCAGTCGATCACCATCATCCCCTGCGCCGTCATCATGACATTGCCCAGATGAAAGTCGCCATGGGTCAGTACGTCACCGTTGGGTAGCGCCTCCAGATAGGCGATGGCTACCCGTTGCAGCGCGTCGGGTGCAGGACCATAAGCGATATCGGTCGTCAGCACCTGCTTGAGCGATCGCAGCGTCCCGCCTCCTGCTCGACTCTCACCGGCCCTATGGATGTCGGCCTGGATTTCACCCATCCGGTCCAGTGCCCAGCCCGCCCGCATCGGGTTGCGCCGTATCCAGTCCATCAGCGTCGAACCTTCAAGCCGGGGATAAATGATGCCCCGCCTGCCTTCCCATGTCTGCCGCCCGAGCGCCGCTGCGGTTGGCACGCCGCAGGCACCAGCATGGATGGATACCTCGGCCTCTCGCGCTATCATCTCGTCCGACACGCTGTCGCGGAACACCTTGAGTGCCCGTCCCTCACCAATATCGAACAGTTCCGCGCTCGCGCCCTTGGCGATGAACGGATATGGGCAGGTGTTATACTTCATTGAGTTCTTTTATCAGACTCGCTGGCCATGGTCATGCCTCGTCCCAGCGAGGGCAGCGCGAGAGCTTGGCCCTGCTAGACGATCGCAAGAGCTACGCCCCGACCGGGTACGCGCTCAAAAGCTGGCTGATGGGCCGTCACGCCGTCGCCACCAGCAGGGCACTGTTCTAACCGTTCCTCTAAACTGGCGAGATCCTCACCGACCGGTTCCGCGAAGATAGCTATTTCGCTGATGCAGGCCAGTTCTGGCGGGCGCAGGAGGACGCAATCGCCGCATTGGCAAAGGACTATCGCGAGGCCGTATGGTCCGATATCTTTGACGTGCACCGGGGCGAGACTTTCCATCATTGGTAGCATGTCTATTGTCCGGAGAAGAAAGGCGGCCGTGTTTAGATCGCGGTCGGCCATGGCGGCGACGTCCGCGGGGGGACTCCCCACCATTTAGCAAGCACACATGTCGTTGCGCAGCAACCTGCTGAACAACGACATGCAGTTTGGGAAGGTGCGCTCAGATGGCCCTGGAAGCGAGCGCCGGGTCGAAGCTGGTCTGATTGAGCAGCATTGTGCAGGCGACGGCGAGCAGGCGGTTGGCAACAGATCGCAGGGCGCGCCCATGACCATGCCCGCGAGCGCGTAGAGGTGTGTATTTGCGCGGCTGCGTGGATCGTGCTGAATGGCGACGCGTGCCCAATGATAGACGCCGTTGCGGAGCCGGACATGAACGGCCTGGCGCATAATGACGATCCTGCTCTTACTGGAGTGTTTGGTGATCGGCGCAACGCCGGACACACATCGCATTGCATGATAAAGGACGCCTATCGCAAGGGTCGTTATTCGCGCCATTACAGGATCAGCCGCGAGGACCTGGAATGGCTCGCCGGCCATGCCTTGTGCCAGTCGCGCATCGGCGAATTGCGCAGGGCCGTTACCGATCAGGCTTGAGCCGGCGTCTTGCGCCCTTCGCACCTTTGGCTATCATAGGCTGCGGAGGCGTTGATCGCCGGCACCCGCCTCCCTCCTGTTCTGCCAGGCATCACTACATCCGTCCCTGCGGTCGGGTGGCAGGGGTTTTTATAAAGACCTCGCGCGTCGCTAGCTCTCGCCAACCCCGGACCGTCCCGAGGCGCGACGACTGCTGGCCCGACGAGGTCGTGCGTTTCCATGCCAATGCGACATGCCCGGGCGCTTGCCGGCGAACGCCGCATCGCTGCGCAATCCGCCGACCCGGACCCCGGTGAGGACGCGCACGAGATTGGCGGTAAGGCCAGCAGGATCGAGGGGCTTTACCGGGAAGAGGCCCCGCGCCTCACCCGCTACTTTCGTCGTCGCATCGGCGAGGCGGACGAGGCGCCCGATCTCGTGCAGGAAGCCTTCGCGCGGCTCGCCGCCTTCATGGCGCGCGAGGGCCTGGCCAACCCGGCGCCCTATCTCCAGCGCATCGCACGCAATCTCCTGTTCGAACGGAGCCGCCGCCGCGCGCGCCGCATGGCCGCCGCCCATGTCGCCATCGGCGAGGAAGCCGACATCGCAGTGCCGCCTGCCCAGGAGGAAGCCCTCGCGCATGCCGACCTCATGGCGCGCTACGAGGATGCCGTGCAGCGCCTTCCCGACCGGACCCGCGAGGCATTCCTGCTTCACCGCCTCGACGAACTGACCTATCGCGAGATCGCCGAGCGGCTCGGCATCTCCATTCCCACCGTCCAATATCATGTCGGGCGGGCACTGGCACAAATCTCCACGGCTCTCGAAACCGAATGACACAGATGGATGGATCGCGAACGCCCGAACTGCGCGAGGACGCTGCCATGTGGTTCGCTCTCATGCGCGGTCCCGAAGCCGAGACGCAGCGCATGGAGTTCGAGACCTGGCTTGCCGCCGATCCGGCGCATCGCCAGGCCTATAGCCATATCAGCGAGGTGTTCAGCCTCGGGAAAGGGCTCAAGCCCGCCGTCGAGGTCCCGGATGCACGCCGTCCCGCGAGACAGCCCATGCTGCTTGCCCGGATGATGGGGAGCCCGCTCCTCATGCTGCTGCTCCTTCTTGTGTCCGTTCCCATGCTGGTCGGCCTGACCGTGGCTGCGATGCGCGCGATTGGCCCGGGCCATCCGCTCATCCAGGCGGACGGAACGGGCAGGGCACCGGTCGCCGAGGCGAGCCTCGCCACGTCGCCCGGGGAAGTGCGGGCATTCCGGCTGGCCGACGGATCCCGCCTGATCCTCGATGCCGACAGCCGCGTGCGCGTCATCCTCTCGGCCGAGCGGCGCGACCTGTCGCTGCTGCGTGGGCGGGCGCGCTTTGTCGTCGCGCATGAGCCCCGACCGTTCGTCGTCGCGGCCGGCGGGGGCTCTGTCCTCGCGCGCGGCACCATCTTCGATGTGACGCTTCGTGCCCAGGGCGCTACCGTCGCGCTTATCGAAGGCCAGGTCGATGTCCGCCAGCCCGCCATGGGCACGGCCGCAGGATCGCCCCGAAACAGCGGAGAGGTGACGCGCCTCACCGCCGGCCATGGCATCGCGATCGGTGCGGGGAAGGGGGTGGCGCTTCAGGCAATCCCGGTGGTCCAGGCCGACTGGCCGAGCGACCTGCGCGACTTCAGGAACGTGCCGCTGCGCGATCTGCTGGCGGAGGCGAACCGCTATGCCGACAGGCCCTTGGTCCTGGCCGAGCCCGGGCTCGGCGACCTGCGCGTCTCGGGCATCTTCCGCGTCCGCGAACCCACGCGCCTTGCCGCAAACCTTGCAGAACTGTTCGATCTCTCCCTCGTCCAGGGCCCGTCAGGCATCGCGCTGGGCCGACGCTGCGTTGCGCGCGAAAAAAATTCGTGCCCGCCCTCATAAATTTCGCCTGACCGGCATGGATACCCCTGAACAGCCTGCAACGGGACAAGGGGTAACCATGAGCAACAAGAGATCGAGTGCATTTTTCCTGGCGGCGAGCCTGTGGGCGCTGGCCGTTCCGGCCGGAGCGCAGGAACCACGCCAGGAGTTGCACCTGCCTGCCCAGGGGCTCGGCGATGCGCTGCGAGCGCTCGGCAGCGCCGCCCGGCGCGAGATCATCTTCACCTCCGACGCGGTCGCCGGCAAGTCCGCCGCTGCGCTCGATGGCGCCTATACGTTCAAGGAGGCACTCGACAGGCTGCTGGCTGGCAGCGGCCTGTCTACGGTCGAGCGGGATGGCACGGTCCTCGTCGTGGGGCGATCGCAGGCGCCGCAAGCCGCAGCGGCCCAACATGGTGAGGATGCCGCAATCCTGGTGACAGGGTCGCGCATTCGCGGAGCGCCGCCGGCCTCGCCGGTCACCGTCCTCACCAGTCGCGAGATCGCCCAGGCCGGCCAGACCGACCTCGGCGAGGCGGTGCGCACGCTGCCACAGAGCTTTGGTGGCGGCCAGAACCCGGGCGTGGCGCCAGGTGCGCCGGGCAGCAACAACAACCAGAATTCGGGCTCGAGCATCAATCTGCGCGGCCTCGGGCCAGACGCGACATTGACCCTGCTCAACGGCCATCGCCTCGCCTATGGCTCCTTCACCCAGGCCATCGACGTCAATGCCATCCCGCTTGCCGCAGTCGATCGCATCGAGATCGTCGCTGACGGTGCCTCGGCGCTCTACGGCTCGGATGCGGTGGGCGGCGTCGCCAACATCATCCTGCGCAAGGACTATGATGGCGCCTCCGCTACCGCGCGGCTTGGTTCCGCGACCGACGGCGGCAATACGCAGCAGCAATACAGCCTCGTCGCGGGAACGACCTGGAACGGCGGCGGCCTCGTGGCGACCTATGATTTCGAGCGCGACACCGCGATCACCGCGCGGCAGCGCAGCTACACCCAATATATGCCGGGCAGTACGACCTTGCTGCCTGCCGTGAAGCGGCACAGTGCGGTGCTGAGCCTGCACCATGCGCTTTCTCCCGACCTGACCTTCAGCATCGATGGCCTCTATAATTGGCGGCGCGCTCCCACCGTCCTGCAGGTGCCGGGCGGGTCGCGCTATACGACCGAGCCGACCAACCAGTCCTTCGCGATCGCGCCGTCGCTGTCGTTCCAGGCAACGCCCTCGCTCTCCTTTGCCATCAGTGGCGTCTATGGCGAGGACCATACCGACACCAGGCAGTTTACCACCACCGCGGCCGGCGCGGTCAGCGCCTATCCCTATTGCTACTGCAATATGGTCAAGTCCCTCGAAGCGACATCGCAGGGTGACCTCTTCGACCTGCCTGCCGGCACGGTCAGATTCGCCGGCGGCGCCGGCTATCGCGACAATGGCTATCTCAACCGCTCCACCAGCCTGCCCGAGCCGATCGACGTCCACCAGGACAGCTATTATGGCTTCGGCGAAATCTACGTCCCGCTGTTCTCGCCAGCACAGGCGGTCACCGCGATCCATCGCCTGTCGCTCACCGGCGCGCTGCGCTACGAGAAATATCCCGGTATCGACGACGTGCTGACACCCAAGCTGGGCTTGATCTATGCGCCGAGCCCGGACCTGGATCTCAAGGCATCCTGGGGCAAATCCTTCAAGGCGGCAACGCTGTACCAGCAGTACCAGCCCCAATATGCCTTTCTGTACGACGCGACGACCCTGGGTGGTTCGGGCTACCCGGCGGGCGCGACCGCGCTGTTCACCAATGGCGGCAACCGGTCGCTCAAGCCCGAGCGCGCGACCTCCTGGTCGGCGACTCTGGCCGCCCATCCCCGCGCCGTTTCCGGGCTCCGGCTGGAGGCGAGCTATTTCGAGATCGCCTATCGCGACCGGGTGGCGCAGCCGTTCCAGGGCACCGACTTCTACAACGCGCTCGGCCGGCTGACCCTCGACGATTTTGTCGATCCCTATCCTGATGCCGAGCAGCAAGCGGCGCTGATCGCCGCATCGCCCGTCCCGCTCTTTAACTATTCGGGGCAGGCCTACGACCCGGATGCAGTCGTCGCCGCCGTCTATAATACATTTTTCAATGTCGCGCGGCAGAAGATCCGCGGCGTCGACCTCATGGCCCGTTATGATGCTGAGCTCGATAGTGGCGACAAACTGTCTCTGACAGGCTCGGCGTCCTGGCTGCAGTCACGCCAGAGGCTCGACTCGTCGCTGCCTTTTACCGACCTTGCCGGGACGATCTTCAACCCGCCGCACTGGCGGGGCCGGGGCGGAGCGACATGGACGCGCGGCCCCCTGAGCGCATCCGCCTTTGCCAACTATACCGGCGGGGTGGACGACACCCGCAATAGCCCCGCTGTGCGAGTGGGATCGCAGACGACCTTCGATCTCGCGCTTGTCTACCGCCCATCGCAGGAAGGACTGGTCCCGGGCGTCGGCTTCGCACTGGCCGTCCGCAACCTTCTCAATGACAAGCCTGCCTATGCGCGCGCGGTGGCGAACTATTATGTCAGCTACGATTCCACCAACCAGTCCGCGATCGGCCGCTTCATCAGCGTCTCGCTGACCAAGGAGTGGTGAGCGATGACCGGTCCTGATCTTCCCGCAGCTGGATCCAGGCGAATGGCAGCGCGATGGCGGGTCCATCGCTCCGGTTGTCGCGCACGCGGAGAGAAGCGACATATCGCCCTTGGCGGACTTGCCCTTGGCATGGCGCTGGTACCGGTTGCATCCCGGGCAAGCCAGCCGCCCTGCGACCTGCTGCCGCTCGCCGCGCCGCCGGCCGAGGCCCGGCGCGAGATCAACGCGCTCGACCTTGTCCGCCTACGCGATTTCGGGGGCATGCAGTTCGATAGCTATCCGGGGCCCCCGGCGGCGCTGTCGCCTGACGGCCGGCATGTGGCATTGCAGCTTCGTCGCGGTGACCCTTCGTCCAACCGCTACTGCACCGGCATCCTGGTGAAGGAGACCGGGAGCGCCGCGCCGCCCCGGATCGTCGCCGATGGCGGCGAGGTCATCCGGCTCTCCTTCGACAAATATGGCTTCTCCGGCCTTGTGGCAGGCGCGCCCGTGCCCTCGGTCCTGCGCTGGGCGCCCGATGGCAAGCTTCTGGCGTTCACCAAGGCGGTGGGCGGCATCATGCAGCTGTATCTCGTTCGCCCCGATGGGACGGATGAGACGCAACTGACGCATTCGAACGTGTCGATCGACGATTTCCAGTGGCTGCCAGGCGGCGAGGCGATCGTCTATTCCAGTCGCGCCGGCCTGATCGACGCGGAGCGGCGGATCGACAGCGAGGCGCCAGGCGGATGGCGCTACGACCTGCGTTTCTGGCCCCTGGCCGGTGGCCGGCCACACCCGCCATCCCCGATCCCGAGCCGGGCCGACGTCATCACGCTGGCGGATCGAACCGTGCGCCCGGCAAGCGATGCGCAGCGCCTCGTCCTGGAGCCGGCGGGCACGCCGGGCTGGCCGACTGGGGCGATCCAGGCCCTGCCGCTGGGCAGCGGCGCAGATCGTGCCTGGCTGGCACCGGCCAATCCCGATGCCTTGTTCAAGCCCAATATTCTCCATGTTTCGGTGAACGGCCGCGAACTGCCTTGCCCGCAGCAGGCCTGCAGCGACGTGATCGGCCTGTGGAAGCGTGATGATCGCACGATCCTGTTCCTCAAGCGACAAGGCGTGGCGCGTAGCGAACTGGCCCTGATGCGCTGGGACCTCGGCGCAGGCGCACCTCGGCGGCTGCTTGGCACCAACGATCCCTGGCTGGGCTGCCAGCTCGGGCCTCAGGAGCTGGTCTGTACGGCGGAGGGCGGCACTGCGCCTCGCCATGTGATCGGCGTCGATGTGGACACGGCCAAGGTCCGCACGATCTACGATCCCAATCCGGAATTTGCCGCAATCCGGCTTCGCCACCCCGAGCGCCTGGTCTGGCGCAATGCATTCGGCATCGAGACCTTTGCCGACCTCGTCCTTCCTTCCGGTTATCGGCCCGGACATCCCGTTCCGCTCATTGTCGTCCAATATGAATCGCGCGGCTTCCTGCGCGGCGGTACCGCTGACGAATTCCCGATCCAGCTGTTCGCGGCCCATGGCTTTGCCGTCCTGAGCTTCAATCGGCCGCCCTGGTACGCCCTCCAGGGAAAGCCGCTCGATCTTTTCGCCTTCCTCCAGGCCAACCAGAAGGACTGGCTGGATCGGCGCAGCGTCCAGTCCTCCCTCGAAATCGTCGTCGAGCGCTTGATCGCGCGGGGCATCGCCGATCCCGCCCGCATCGGCATCACCGGGCAAAGCGACGGTGCCTCCACAGCGTCCTTCGCGCTCATCCATTCGCGCCTGTTCAAGGCCGTCGCACTCAGCACCTGCTGCGAGGATCCGGCGATGATGGCCAGTCTTGGCCCTGGATTCGAGGACTGGTATGCGAAGTCGGGATATCCAAGGTTCAACGAGGATCGTCCCGATTTCTGGAAACAGGGGTCGCTGGCGCCCAATCTCGGGGCGCTGCCGCCGGTTCCCTTGCTCATCCAGGCGGGCGAGGAGGAGTTCCGCTTCGCGTTGCCGACCTACGCGGCAGTCAAGAATGCCGGCTGGCCGACCGAGATGTATGTCTTTTCGGGCGAGGGCCATGTCAAGCTGCAGCCAGCCCATCGGCTCGCCGTCTATGAGCGAAACCTCGCCTGGTTCCAGCGCTGGTTCAAGCCGAACGAGGGTGCAGCGCCATGAGGCTGAGTAGGGTCAGCCGCGACGGGCAGCGAGCCAGGCTTCGACATCCACGAACCGCATGATCCGCACATAGAGAAGATCTCCCGCGTCCGGCGTCGTCGCAAGACTGGTCTCCAGTGCCGGCCGGTCCACGATCCCGCGCGCGCACAATTCGCCCTCGAGCAGCATTGCGCGGATAGTAGCGAGATTGCCGAGATAAAGGCTTCGCACGAGGCTGGAGAAACCGCCCTTCGAGGCACGCTGGACGATTTTGGCCGGGAGCTTGGGGGCATAGGCATGGCGCGCGATCGCCCGGTTCATGCCATCCTCGTACCAGAGCCATGTCGGCTGCCGCAGGCAGGCTTCCATCACCGGCTGCGACAGCAACGGATAGATAACCGGCATGCCCTCCGCCCCATCGAGATAGTCGATGAGGGCAAGGCCGCGCATGATCGCCGCGACATGCTCACGCTTGCCGACGGGAAGGTCTGCGAACTCGTTGATCCAGGGATGCGACGGATGCGCTGTTCGTGCGTCGAGCAGCGCGGGAGCGAGCAGGCGCTCGTCCCGGGGCCACGTCCAGGCCCGACGGCGGCGCAGATGCTTCTGCAGCGATCGTCGCGCGATCAGGAAGGGCGAGCATTCGGTTACCGCAGCGACCTCCATCACCGTGCGCCAATATCCCGCCCCCAGCCCGTGGGCTGCCCTCCTGTCGCTTGCCGGGGTCGCCGAGCGCAGGAAGCAGAAAACATTGTCGCCGCCGCTGCCATAGGCGATCGCCCTTGCACCGACTTCATGGGCGGCAGCGCTGCCATGCTTGACGAGGCTTTGCGTGAAGGCGCGCGTGGAAGGCCGGGGGCGCTGCGCCGCGCTCGACACGGACAGGGCGACGTCGGCTGGGGAGAGGTCCATTTGATGCGACTGCAGGTCGAGATGCCGGCATACCTCGCTGGCAAATGTGCGTTCGTCTCCGCTCCCTGTGCCGCTTACCAGGGTGATCGCATGGCGCAGGCCGGGGAGCGTCGCGGCGAGCACCGAGGAATCCAGCCCACCGCTCAATGTCAGCGCCACCGGACCGACCTGCCGCGACCAGTCGCGGCACGCACTTTCCACCGCCCGCGCGACCTCGTCCTGAGCCTGCTCGAAAGATGGGAGAGCCGCGGCGTCGATGAATTTGGCCGGGCTCCATAGCGCATGATGATAAACGCCCTCGGGCCCGATATGCAGCATCTCGCCTGGCAGAACCTCCTTGATGCCGACAAGGGCGCTCGCGCGTCCTACCAGGTCCGGATAGAGCAGTTCGTCTTCGACGACCCGCCAGTCGATCGCATTGGCGCGACCAGTGAGCGCCTCGATGAACGGCAAGTGAGACGCGATCACCAGTTCGCTTCCCCAACGCCTATAGTAGCAGGGACAGCGAGCGGACGGATCGCGATAGATGCACACATCATCCGGTCCCTCGATGCCGGTCCAGGCCACGAAAGCGCCCCACCGCGCTTCGATCGCTTCGAGAAAGGCAGCGGGTGCGGCGTTGGAATCGACGACCCCTATGAACGGGGATCCGCCCGGTGTGCGCGAAAAGGCCGGCCCCACTATGTGAATGTCTGCAGGAACGCCGCCGATGCTCTGGGTCGGACCTGTCGCGAACAAGGCGTGAGCGCTCGAGACGGCACAGGGCGCCAGGCCCAGCCGCTCTGCAACCGCATCGGCCGCGGTTCGGGCCGGGGCCGGCCGGTCGCGCTCCAGCGTCACCACGCCGAGATAGGCGCCAAGCATCATAGCTGCAGGATCGGCGTGAAGCACGCGACCCGCTCATGCGTGTCACCCAGGATCATGTCATGATCCTGGACCCAGCAATGCGCCTCGAACGGGTCGAGGCGCACGCCGAGTACGAGGCGGCAGGCCATGTTTCGCGACCGCAGGAAATGCAGTAGCGCCATCGAATCGGGGAGGCAGGTGTCGCGCGCCGGGACGAGCAGCCGCGCCCGCACGAACAGCGCGGTTCTGGCTGCTGCCTGGCCCGGCGTCATGGGCACCGACGGGCGGGACTGGAGGCGGCGGGCCCACCTGATGAGGAGGCGCAGGGGAATGAGACGCACCGCAAGGCGCATGGTGATGATCCGCACGATCGCCGCTCCTGTCACCCCTGTCACAAGGGGTCGGCGCTGTACGTCGGCTGTGGCGGCCGGCGGCGCATCCTGCGCAGGTACCGCGATATGGCTCGGCTCCGCAGGGCGGCCGAAATCCGCGTCGCAAAGGCCGATCCGGGCGAGCGCCTCGAACCGATTGGCGGGACCATCGGCACGGGCGCCGCCATGTCGCAGGGCGTGGAAAGCCTCGACCAGATGCTTAGGCAATTGGAGGTAGATGTCGCGCGCAACGTCGATGACGACGATCCGCCCTCCGACATCGCACCAATTTATGTCCGCGCGGGCCATGGTGCATTCTGGCTCCCTGCATGCGAGCGTCGCAGGCAAAGCCTGCCTCGCGGTTTGCGGGTTACGGAGCCTGGCGCATCCCCGGCCGGGAATGCGCCAGGGTAGATCAGTCGTCGAGGATACCGGCAAGGCCCTGGCCGGCAGGCGCATCGACCGTTCCACCGGAGATGCCCTTGGTTTCGACGCTCACCGCGCCGAGTTCGACGACGTCGTCACGGCGGTCTTCGCTGTTGCGTTCCATTTCGTCTACTCCTTGTAGCCGCTGGATTGCGGCACGAGAAGAATAGGATCCGGAGTTTCCGCGTGCGAACTTATATTATGCCGGAATGAGAGTCCTTGGGATTGGGCGGGCCGGACTATTATCATTAATATTGAGAATGCTTCATCATACTGGATGACTGTATTCACTGGCGGCTATTCATGGCTGCATTATCGTGTGGATCGCGAAACTCGACCGTGCGCGCTCTTGGTGATAGCGGGCCATGGCTCGGCGTGCCGCGCCGATCGGCGCCCTGTCGATCGTGGCGAGGAGCAGCGAGAATTCGCCGACGACATCAGGGAGGAGGCGATGCTCCAAGGCCCGCGCGCGTGCCAATGCGCGTGAGGCTGCTGCCACTGCCTGCGCCAACTCCTCATTTTGCGGTACGGTTGCCAGGATGCCGAATAGCCTTTCGGACGCTGCGGCCACTTGTCCCGGATCCAGCGCCTCATGCTTGAGCGCGCCGAGTCCTTTCCTTGCGCTCTCTGGCAAAGGACGCTCAAGAGCGATCTGGATCAAATGGCCATGCCAACGATAGAGCCCGGCGAGCCGGTCGGCATCGAGTGGCCGGACGCGAAAGCCTCCGCCCGGAAGCAGAATGACAAGACGCTCGCCCACCAGCCGGTTCAGGGCATCACGGACGGGTGTAGCGCTCGCACCGAACTGATCGGTGAGACGGGTGAGCTTGAGCATCGCGCCGTGCGCGAAGGCGCCCTCGACAATTTCATGCCGGATGCGACGATATATATAGTCTGCCGTGATAGGCTCGGGCGCCATCCTACCTCCATTTTGCGCATTGGGACCTCTGCGCCCCGCGCTCCGGTACGCTGGGCCCCTGCCGGTTTCGCTTCCGCTCGCAGGTATCGGCTTGGCGCGCCGGCTAGCCGCCTGCAGGATCGCGCATGCCGTTCCTGCTGGCGCTGGCCTTGTATCGGGGCATGTCGACGCTGACGCCTTGCCGGAGGCATGCAGGCGCCCGGCAGGGGCTGCGCTCTATGCCGACCTGTCGATCCCGTCGCCCGGGCAAGCACCGCCCCAGATGCTGACGAGTCGGTCAAGTAGCCGGACAATCTTCGCCCTGCCTTCCTGCGTGAGGCTGACGCGTACATAGCGGTGGTCGCGCTGTCGCCGGCTTCGCTCGGCTCCGTTTTCCGGGCTCGCGCCGCGGCGGCAGAGGACGAGGCCATCCCGCTCCAGTTCACCCACCTTGCGATGCGCGGTCGACGCCGGCACCTGCGAGGCCAGGCACAAGCTCCAGGCGTGCAGCGTGCGATGCTCGCACTCGGCGAGGTAGAGCAGGGCGAGCATGTCGAGGCGCGGGGTGGATACGAAGTCACTGCCGAGGCAATCACTCGTCGCCTCGCGCATGCTGGCGAGAATCCGGCATGCCTGGGCGCGCAGCTCCTCATCCGTCATGCCTGTCATCTGGCCTGCTCCCTATCCTGTCCCTCCCGGACCATGGGCAATCGCCCATCTCTCCGATGTATCACCCTGGCGTGATCCCGAGCGGTCATGTTCCGAGCCAGAGCGGCTCGGCGGCCTGCGATGTCACCCGCTTGAAGGCGGCTGGGCCGCGTCATGGTCTCGGCACTGTCTCGTGCCGAGGTGAGGGCGCTCGTCATCGGCTGGCGAGGCTCCACGCCGGATCGCGGTGGCCATGACGACGGCGTCGATGATGCCGCTCCGTGCCGATGAGGAGGAGGAGCAGCATGGGATAGGACAGCTTGCCGACGATCCACCAATAGGCCAGCGGCAGGATGTCGGCGTCGAAGGCACGCGCGGCATGCGCAGCGAGCGCCAGGCACTGGATCGCCGCAACCCAGAGCGGCCAGAAGCGATTCGCCCTCAGTGCGATCGCGAGCAGGGCGGCGAGGAGCGCCGCATCGATCCAGACGATCGACCACTGCACATCGCGAAAAGCCAAGGCCCCCTGCATGTTCGTAAGGCTCGTTGCGATCGTGGCGACCAGCATCGCCGCTGCCGCGAGACGCTCGGGGGCGCCGCCGCGCCAGCCGGCGTGGATCGCCAGGACGGCGACCAGCAGGAGGAAGGCCGCGATCAGGGTCATCGATGTCGCGGACGCGAGGGATCATCGCCGCCGCTCATCCATCGGCTCGGGATGGCTCCACGCCGAACGCGCTTGCCGGCGGCTTGAGGACGTCGCCGAACGCTTGCACGTCGATCCCGAGCTTGCGACCAAGCATTTCAAGCATGCGGTGGGCCTCGGCGACATGTCCCAGCGCGCTCGATGTCAGCAACTGCGCGTTGCTGATGGCGGCCAGGACCTGATGGCCCGCGACGGGGGACAGGTTGCGGCCGACCTGCGCGAGGATCGCGGAGGTCGAAAGCTCGCCGCCTTTCGCAAACAGGGCCTGGAGCAGCTTCTCATAGGCGTGCAGGTCGCTGGCGAGGGCCGCGACGCCTGGGCCACAGGCAGGCGAGGCGGCCTTATTCGCCGGTGAAGAACCTGGAGAGGACCTCGAGGCCGATGGCCAGCATTCCGAAGCTTGCGGCGGCGGCAAGGACGAGGAGGATGAACCAGAAGAGGCGATGGATAGGTCCGAGTGCATTGCGATCTACTCCCTTGTGACGAAAGGGAAGCAGCACCTGCCATTCGCCGACCTGCAACCCTTGACCCGGCACTGGGGGATCGCTCGTGCCGATGGCTACCCCCGCCAATTCGCCCCTCGATTTCCCGGGGGGCGTCATATTCTTGCCGCCGAACAGCATTTCGGCCGCCCGGCGTCGGTTGGGTGCGCCCAGGATCGCTACCGCTTCTGAAATATAGGAGTCCACCGTGCCGACGCCGATGCCGAGCTCACCCGCAATCTCCTTGGATGTCCGGAGCTGGAAGACGTGCCACAGGCATTCGCGATGGCGGGGCGCAAGCCTGTCGGCAAGGGCTTCAACCTCCTCCGTCACTGCATCGGTCCTTCAAGGACTGATTTGGGGAGAGTGGCGGACGCTGCCCGCGCGATGGACGCGGCGGGCGCCGCGAGGGTCATCTTGATTGCCGTTCGCACCAGCGTTGCACCTCCCTCCGCTCCATCATGATCGAGCGGCCCGCAGCACCATTCCCAACGCATCCAGTCCCTTGCCGTTTATGGTCAATTCTGGCCATAGGGATAGATAGATCGCGAGTCTGCGGTTTGCCACCCCGACGCGTGAGGAAGACGCACGGTCGCGGCGTATCGCCGATCCGTTTGATTCGGTGCGTTCATCCCCTATGTACGGCACCTCGCAATCCCGCATCTTTGCGGCGCTGCGGCTTGATGCCCCGGACCCATCCGCCCGCCAGTCCGCGGCGTTTCTGCACGTTCCCGGGCGACGAGATCCTTCACCTGGCTCTTGCAGCGGCCCATAGACCCGCGCGGCCTCGAGGCGAGGGACGGCTTGGGACCGCTCCGCGGCTCGAGCCTTGGATTTCCATCATCGCCGCCCCCCCATACCCCCATGCCCCCCGCGCCGCCGCGCACGCGATGGCCTCTCCCTGCTCGTCCGGTCGGCCCGCTGGAAATCCCCGCCACGATCTTCGGGGGGTGACCGCCTCGCGCGAAGGCCGCGATGACCAAAGGATGCGCTGTCGTTGCCCGGCCCGGGCACCGCCATCGCCCGGGGCATCGAGATCGACTGCCCTTGCGGAAAGGGGGCATATGCATAGGTCTGGTGATCACCGCTTCGGCTCCCCGAATGTGCGTATCCCTTCCGCATCGCCTCGGCGCCCGCGCCGGGCCCATCCCGTCATGCTGGCGCCTCCGCCGCCTGCCGCCTGGCGATGATAGCCGGGCCGCTGGCTCGCCGTATCGAGGCACTGGTGCGTCGCGGGCGCGCCGGTCTGGCCTGGGAGGTGACGCGGCGCGACCCCGCCTATCGTGCTGACTGGGAGCGCGCGGTCGTCGCTGACAATCTACCATCCGGGCGAGACGACCGCCCGTTGGTCTCGCGCAAGGCTGCCCTGGCGCACCAATGGGGGTTGCACTTTTGCCGAAGATCCAGGGGAGGATTCTATGCAGGTGGTGCCGGTCTGGTCTGCCGTCCTCGATCCGTGCGTCCTGCGCGCCCGGATCGCATCTGAGGAGGCGAATGCGTTCTGTCGCTTCGATGCGCCGGCCCGCCGGGCGCGCAGCATCCCGGGGACAGAAGGCGAGCATATCGCCTTCGACTGCCTGGGGGAGGTGGCGCGGATCGATCTTGTCGGGGAGAGGTTGCCCGCCGAACCAGTGCTGCTGAGCTTCGAAATCATCGCCGACGAGCGGCTTGGCTCGCAGTTGGCCGCGCTCCAGCGGATCTACTTCCATGCCGGGGCGGGCGGGCAGGCGAATGGGCTGCGGCGCCAGCATCTGTCGCTTCTCGCCGCAGATGCACGCGCCGCAGGGGCAAACCTGCGGGACGTCGCCGAGCTTGTCTTGGGGCCAGGCAGCTGGCCCGGAGATGGCGAGCACCGCAAGTCGCTGGTCCGCCGCCTCGTGGCGGCAGGCACCCTGCTATGCCAGAAGGGACCTGCCGCAATCCTGCAATCCTGACCCGACGGGAATGGTCGAAGGGTGTTGTCCATCTTCCGCTTCGATTGACGGGGGGTACATGTCTGCATCTGGTTCTGCGCTGGCGCATTGCCTTTCTGTCCTAAATCTCCTGCCCGTCTGTCCTAAATCTCCTGCCCGAAGGGATGACGGGGCAGCGGAGGCTTCCGTGGAAGGTTCGAGGGGCGCATCGCGTAGGGGCCACGACCGCGCTCTAGGGCTCGCTGCCCTCGCCCCCGAGCCCCTTGCGGGTCTCGGCCTTCGGTGACGATCGCTTGCGCAGGATGATGGTCGCCGCCCGGTTCGCGCGGCGGCGTTTCCTGTTTGCCTCTCCCGGCGTGGCGGGTGTGGCCGGCGCTCCCGGCTAGGCCCGTCGCGGCCAAGGACAACCCCGCCCGCTGCGCTCCTGCTGGGTGCTCCACATCCGTTCCGCCCTTGCGGTGTCCTTGCCCGCTGGAGCCGGGCCTCTTGGTCGCATGTCGCCGCCCACCCCCGCCTTTGCGGGGAGGCTTTGTGCCTTTTTTTAGGGTGGTGGAAAGGACAGACCATGCCGAATTCTTCAAGCCGCAGTGCTGCCCGTGAAGTCGGAAAGGGCGGGAACGGCGAACGCGCTACCCTCTATGACGAGGTGACCACGCGCATCGTCTCGGAACTGGAGGCGGGGCGCGTCCCGTGGGCCCAGCCATGGGGAAAGGTCGGGGGGCCGGGCGTCAACGCCGCGGCCGGCCTGCCGCGCAACGCGGCGACGGCCCGGCCTTACTCGGGCGTCAACATCCTGATCCTGTGGTGCGCCGTCATCGAAAACAGCTGGCCTTCGCAAGGCTGGCTGACCTTCCGGCAAGCCCGCGAGGCGGGTGGATGCGTCCGCAAGGGTGAGCGCGGCGTGAGCGTGGTTTATGCCGATCGCTTCACCCCCAGGGGCGAGGCCGAGCGGGCGACGCGCGATGGCGACGAGGCCCGCGCCATTCCCTTCCTCAAGCGCTTCACCCTCTTCAACGTCGCCCAATGTGATGGGCTGCCCGCAGACCTTGCCGGCGATCCGGTGCCATTGGCCGAGAGCGAGATCGTGCCGGTCGCCCGGCAAGTGATCGCCGCTTCGGGCGTCGAGTTCCGCATAGGCGGGGACAAGGCCTTCTATGCGCCCGGTGCCGACTTCGTCGCCGTCCCGCCGCAGGCCGCCTTCTTCGATCCGGTGAACTGGCACAGGACGGCTTTTCACGAATTATGTCACGCGACCGGCCATGCGAAGCGGCTGAACCGGGATATGACCAATCCCTTCGGCAGCAAGGACTATGCCCGCGAGGAACTTATCGCGGAAATGGGCTCGGCCTTCCTGTGCGCCGCGCTCGGCATCGTCCCGACCGTTCGTCACGCCGATTATCTCGGCGAGTGGCTCACCTTATGAGCAGCTCGACATAACTTCAGTAATCGCGAGGTAGCGATAATGTGAAGGAGCGAGGCTAGGCTGCCCTACTCTGCGACCTTCCCAGCCTCGTTCTTCACATTATTTCAAAGGGTGCCGAGCCAGGCGAGCAGGCTC
>Ga0207914_100078_pt1 | contig 56605 bp, 53 predicted proteins | sample DeeseametaMP2497_FD_184171 | JGI IMG/M metagenome (GOLD analysis project Ga0207914, IMG submission 184171) | Marine microbial communities from East of Antigua and Barbuda, Atlantic Ocean - MP2497 (SPAdes) | ecosystem: Environmental > Aquatic > Marine > Oceanic | place: East of Antigua and... | reverse complement strand
CCATTCCTCGTCGGATAAGTCAGACGGATAAGGCTTGCGAGACAACTCCATTCAAGCCTTTGAATCCACATGGACTCACAAGTCCATAACAGCCTCTAGTCCCTGCGGCCGCAGACCGCGCGGAATGGATTGAATAGGGGGACAAATTGTCGGGCGGTATCGGGACATACTGTCCCCTTTCGCCTGCTGCGCCTCGCTAAAGCCTTGGATCATCGGTCATCTCGACTTGGCACGCCTATTGCTCCCGATCGCTATGAGGTCATTGCCGGGAAGACCCATGCGATGGGGTCGTGATCGTCCTCGCCGCCGGCGAGTGCGCTTGGCGGCAGACGCGTGACGGTATCGGCCAGAAGATAGGAGATGCGATGAAAGCTGCATCCGATATCGCGGACAACGCGCAGGCTCGGATGGCGATCGACGCGATCCGCACCCTCTCGATGGACGCCGTCGAGAAGGCCGGCAGCGGGCATCCCGGTACGCCGATGGCCTTGGCGCCGGTCGGCTATGAGCTCTGGACCCGCTTCCTGCGCTACGATCCTGCCACGCCGCTCTGGCCGAACCGGGACCGCTTCGTGCTCTCGATCGGCCATGCCTCGATGCTGCTCTATTCGCTGCTGTATCTGGCCCAGGTCGAGGAGGTGGATCGCGACGGGCGCAAGACGGGCAAGCCTGCGGTGAGCCTCGAAGATATCGAGAATTTCCGTCAGCTCGGTTCCGGGACGCCGGGTCATCCCGAATATCGCCACACCACGGGCGTCGAGACCACCACTGGTCCGCTGGGGGCGGGTTGCTCGAATTCGGTTGGCATGGCCATCGCGGAGCGCTGGCTCTCCGCGCACTTCAATCAACCGGGCTTCGAGATCTTCGATCACGATGTCTATGTGCTGTGCGGCGACGGCGACATGATGGAGGGCGTCTCGAGCGAGGCCGCGTCCATCGCCGGCCACCTTCAGCTCTCCAATCTGTGCTGGCTCTACGACAGCAACACCATCTCGATCGAGGGCCACACCGATCTTGCCTTCACCGAGGATGTTGCACAGCGCTTCGCGGCCTATGGCTGGGCAACGCACATGGTCGAGGACGCCAACGACACGGCCGCTTTGGCCAGTGCGATCGAGGCGTTCAAGGCGGAGCGCGATCGGCCGACCCTCATCCTGGTGAGGTCGGTCATCGGCTGGGGCAGCCCCAAGGCGAACAGCGAAAAAGCCCATGGCGAGCCGCTGGGCCCTGACGCGATCAAGGCCACCAAGGCGGCTTATGGCTGGCCGCTGACGGATTTCTATGTGCCCGAAGGCGTCTGCGAGACCGTCTCGGAAGCGATGAAGGATCGGGTGCGGCCGCTTGTCGCCGACTGGGAGGCCATGGTCGATCGCTACGGCCAGGCTCATCCCGCGCTTGCCGAGGAACTGAGGGCGATGCTCGCGGGCAAGCTGCCGGAGGGCTGGGACAGGAGCCTTCCGGTGTTCGCGGCCGATCCCAAAGGCAAGGCGACCCGCGACACCGGCGGCATTGTCGAGAACGCTATCGCCGAAACCGTGCCCTGGCTTGTCGGTGGGTCCGCCGATCTCGCGCCATCGACCAAGACCCTCATGAAGGATGGCGGATCCTTTCAGCCAGGTCAGTATGGCGATCGCAACCTGCATTTCGGTGTGCGCGAGCATGCAATGGGCGGCATCGCTAACGGCATGGCGCTCAGTTACCTGCGCAGCTTCACCGCCACCTTCCTTGTCTTTTCCGACTATATGCGCCCCCCGATCCGGCTCGCAGCGCTCATGGAGCTCCCGGTCGTCTTCGTGTTCACCCACGATTCGATCGGCGTGGGCGAGGATGGCCCGACGCATCAGCCGATCGAACAGCTTGTGGCGCTGCGCGCGATACCGGGCCTCGATGTGATCCGGCCCGGCGACGCGAACGAGGTGACTGTGGCTTGGAAGGTGGCGGAGATGGCGAGAGCCCATCCCACGGCGCTGATCTTCTCGCGCCAGGCGATGCCGACGTTCGATCGTTCGCGCTACAATTCGGCAGATGGCCTGGCGAAGGGCGCCTATGTCCTGACGAAGGACGCGGGGACCACGCCCGACGTGATCCTGATCGGCACCGGATCGGAACTGCATCTGGCTGTCGAAGCCGGCGAGGCGCTGCGCGCCGACGGCGTGAAGGCACGCGTCGTCTCGATGCCGAGCTGGCGTCTGTTCGAGGAGCAGGACGAAGCCTATCGCGAAAGCGTGTTGCCGCCCTCGGTCGAGGCGCGGGTCGCCGTCGAGATGGGCGGGGCGATCGGCTGGGATCGCTATGTCGGACCCAAGGGCGCGACGGTCACGATGTCGACCTTCGGCGCCTCGGCCCCGATCAGCAAGCTCCAGGACAAATTTGGCTTCACCGTGGCGAACGTGGTGGCGCTCGCCCGCGAAGTGATGGGGAAATAGACGATGGCCGACCACATCGAGGCAGCCCGCTGTGGGCATGGCGAAACGACGAACCGACTGCAGAAGCTCGAAGCGGCGGGGCAAGCCGTCTGGCTCGATTTCATCGATCGCAGGTTCATCGCGGACGGCGGTCTCAAGAAGCTGGTCGAAGAGGACGGCCTTACGGGCGTCACCTCCAATCCCTCGATCTTCGAGAAGGCGATCGGCCATTCCGATGCTTATGACGATCAGCTCAATGCGCAGGTCGAGGCCCATCCGGGCACTGTCGAGGGCACCTACGAGGCCCTGGCGATCAAGGACATACAGGATGCGTGCGACACGCTGAGGCCCGTCTACGATCGGCTCGATGGACGGGATGGCTTCGTGTCGATGGAAGTCTCGCCTTATCTGGCGATGGAGACCGCCGCCACGCTCGCCGCGGCCAAGCGGCTGTGGACCGAGGTCGACCGCCCGAACTTGATGATCAAGATCCCGGGTACCAATCCGGGAGTCCCCGCTATCCGTGGCGCCCTCGAGGCGGGCGTGAACATCAACGTCACGCTGCTCTTCTCGATCGACGCCTACAAGGCGGTGCTTGAAGCCTATGTCGCTGCCCTGGAGTCTCGGGTCGCAAGAGGGGAACCGATCGATCGGCTTGCATCTGTCGCCAGCTTCTTCGTCAGCCGCATCGATGGAGTCATCGACAAGAAAATCGATGAGCTCGGCACCGACGAGGCCAGGGCGATCCGGGGCAAGGTGGCGATCGCCAATGCCAAGATGGCCTACCAACACTATCTCGACGTGATAGGTTCGCCGCGCTGGCGTGCGCTTGCCGAAAGGGGCGCGCGCCCCCAGCGACTGCTCTGGGCATCGACCGGCACCAAGGACAAGGCCTATTCGGATGTGCTCTATGTTGAGCCACTGATCGGCCCCGATACGGTCAATACCATGCCCCCCGCGACGATGGATGCCTTCCGCGATCATGGCGAAGTGTCCGACAGTCTCGCTTCGGACATTGAAGGCGCGGCTCGGGTGCTGGCGACGGCCGGGGGTCTGGGCCTGGACCTCGCGGGCGTGACCGCCCAGCTCGTGAAGGACGGCGTCAGGTCCTTCGCCGACGCGGCGGATGCCCTTTACGGAGCGGTGGCCGAGAAGCGCGGCCGCTTTCTCGCGGGCAGGCTCGATACGTTCTCGGCCGATCTACCCGCTGATCTCGATGCAAGAGTGAAGGCAGTGATCGAACGGGCGCGTGCCGAAGGCTGGTCGCGCAAGCTGTGGGCACATGACGCCTCGATGTGGACCGGAGGCGACGAAGGAAAGTGGCTCGGCTGGCTGGCAGCCGCCGATGGCAAGACGGTCGACATTTCAGCGCTTCAGTCATTCTGCGAGGACGCGAAGGCATTCTCGGACGTCGTGCTGCTCGGCATGGGCGGCTCGAGTCTCGGCGCTGAAGTGATGAGCGAGATACTGGGCTCGGGTTCACCGAGGCTGCATGTCATCGACGGCACCGATCCCGAGCAGATTGCGTCTGTCACTGACGCGATCGATCTTGCGAACACCCTGGTCATCGTCGCCTCCAAGTCGGGCACGACGATGGAGCCCGAGCTGCTTCGAGCCTATTTCTATGCGATCTGCGAAAAGGCGGTCGATGAGGGGGAGGCTGGCGGGCATTTTGTCGCCATCACCGACCCCGGCTCCTCACTGGAAGTCCGGGCCAAGGAAGATCGTTACGGCCACATCTTCCTCGGCGAGCCTTCCATTGGCGGCAGATATTCCGTGCTATCGGCGTTTGGCATGGTCCCCTCGGCGGCGATCGGCATCGACGTTGCGGCTTTTTTCGACACGGTGAAAATCATGACCGGCTCGGTCGGTCCTGATGCGCCGCCGGCCGCCAATCCCGGCTTCCAGCTCGGCGCAATCATGGGCGCTGCGGCCGTCGCCGGCCGCGACAAGCTGACGCTCGTCGTTTCGCCCGCCCTCAAGTCCTTTGGTGCCTGGGTGGAGCAACTGATCGCGGAGAGCACCGGCAAACAGGGCAAAGGCATCGTTCCGGTCGACCTGGAGCCGCTCGGCGGTCCGGAAGACTATGGCGATGATCGCCTGTTCGTTCACCTGCATCTCGACGGTGATCACGACGAAGACAGCCATGCCATGCTGGCCGCGCTGAAAGCGGCAGGCCACCCTGTCGTGACGATCGGGCTCGCGCGGCGCGAAGACATCGGACAGGAGTTTGTCCGCTGGGAGATTGCGACGGCCGTCGCTGGCGCGGTGCTTGGCATCGATCCGTTCGATCAGCCTGACGTCGAGGACGCCAAGGTCCAGACGCGCGAGTTGATCAGGGCCTATGAGCAGTCGGGCAGTCTGGGACCCGAGCGGAGCTTCTTTGAGGACCGGGACTTTGCGTTTTATGGGCCGGAAGAGCCAGGCGGCAGCGATGCGGTCGCCATATTGCGGTCCTATCTCTCCCCTGCCGCGCCACCGGCCTATGCTGCCTTTCTGACCTATCTGGAACGGACCGCGGAGAACGAGGCGTTCATTACCCGGCTGCGTGTGGCCTTGCGCGACACCAAACGGGTCGCGACCCTATCGGGTTTCGGACCGCGTTACCTCCATTCGACCGGTCAACTCTTCAAGGGTGGACCGAAAGACGGCGTCTTTCTCGAGATTACGCGAACAGCGCCGGACGAGATCTCGATCCCTGGTTCGCGTGCCTCTTTCGCCGTCGTCCAGGCTGCGCAGGCGCGTGGAGACATGGAGGTGCTTGAGGCGAGAGGGCAGCGTGTCCTGCGCGTGCATCTGAAGGACGGCAGCAGCGGCCTCCATCGGCTTGCCGAGGCCATTGAACGCGCCGTGGCGGCATAGGGAGGAGCGCGATGCAGATCGGGATCGTCGGTCTCGGGCGAATGGGCGGCAACATCGCCCGACGGCTGATGCGGCATGGGCATGAAACCGTCGTCTATGATCGCGACAGCCTGGCGATACGGGCGCTGGAAGACGATAGCGCTACCGGTGCGGTTACCCTCGCCGCGCTGGTTGGGACACTGGACGCGCCGCGCACCATCTGGGTGATGCTTCCCGCAGGTAGCCCGACTGAAGAGACGATCGAGGCTCTCTCCGGCATGCTCTCCGCCGGCGACACGATCATTGATGGCGGGAACAGCTTCTACAAGGACGACATTCGCCGCGCGAAGGCGCTTGCGGAAAAGAGCATCCACTATGTCGACGTCGGAACCTCGGGCGGTGTCTGGGGGCTGGAGCGCGGCTTTTGCATGATGATCGGTGGGCCCACGGATGCGGTCTCGCGGCTTGACCCGGTCTTCGACGCGTTGGCGCCGGGCATCGGTACGATCACCCGGACACTGGGCCGTGACGGAGATCCCTCCGGTGCTGAGAGGGGCTATATCCACGCCGGCCCCGCGGGTGCCGGTCACTTCGTCAAGATGGTTCACAACGGCATCGAATATGGCCTGATGGCGGCTTACGCCGAGGGCTTCGACGTGCTCAAGACGAGGAACAGCGACAAGCTTCCCGAGGATGAGCGCTTCGATCTCAACCTTACCGACATCGCCGAGGTCTGGCGGCGCGGTTCGGTGATCTCGTCCTGGTTGCTCGATCTCACGGCGGCTGCGCTCCAGGGAAGTCATGACCTCAGCCAATATAGCGGCATGGTTGCCGACAGCGGTGAAGGCCACTGGACGATCGACGCGGCGATGGAAGAGGCTGTACCCGTCTACGTCCTCTCCGCCGCCCTCTTCGCGCGCTATCGCTCGCGCACGAACAACACCTTCGGGGACAAGCTCCTATCCGCCATGCGCAGCGGGTTCGGCGGTCATGTGGAGATACCGCAATAGTGGCGCGGTCGAGAAAGGCGACGCAGACGGTGAAGGCCGGGGATCCGGCACCGCCGGCGACTCTCGTCATATTCGGCGGCGCGGGCGACCTGTCGCGCCGCCTTCTGACGCCCGCTCTCGTGAATCTCACGCGCGACCGGCTGATCGGTGAGGATCTCGCGATTTTTATCGTCAGCCGCGGGACGGACGAGGGGATCGTGGATCTTCTGCAGGAGCACCTCGACCTACAGGATGGGGCGACCAAGGCCGCGTGGACGATGCGCTGCAAGAAGATCGCCTATCTCCAGGGAGAATTCGACGATCCGACGACCTACGAAGGACTTTCGCGCCAACTAACCGGGAATGTCGCTTTCTACCTCGCCACTGCGCCGAGCTTCTTCGAGGTGGTCGCGTTCGGGCTGGCGAAGGTGGGTCTGCTGAAGGAGAGCGAGGGGTTTCGCCGTGTGGTGGTCGAGAAGCCCTTCGGCCATGATCTCGCGTCCGCGCGCGTGCTCAACAAAGCGCTGCTTGGCGTGATGGAGGAGGCGCAAATCTACCGCATCGATCATTTCCTGGGAAAGGAAACGGTCCAGAACATCATGGTCAATCGTTTCGCCAACAGCTTTCTCGAAGCGATCTGGAACAGCCGTTACATCGATCATATCGAGATCACGGCGGCCGAGGCGGTCGGCGTCGGTACCCGCGGCACCTTCTATGACGCCACCGGCGCACTCAGGGATATGGTCCCAAACCATCTGTTCCAGCTTCTCGCCCTCGTCGGCATGGAGCCGCCGAACAGCTTTGCTGCGGATGCCGTGCGCAACGAGAAAGTGAAGCTGCTGCAGGCCGTGCGCGTTCCGACACGTCACGAAGCGAGGCGAGACGCGGTGAGGGGCCAGTATACTGGCGGCGACGTCCAGGGGCGACCTGTCTTGGGCTATGTGGACTCGCCCAACGTGCGCCCAGACAGCCACACGGAAACCTATGTGGCCCTGAAGCTCCTGGTCGACAGCTGGCGTTGGGCCGGCGTGCCTTTCTACCTTCGCACCGGCAAAGCGATGAGCGCGCGCGATACCGAGGTCGTCATCCAGTTCAAGCACAATGCGATGGCACTCTTTCGCGGAACGGATATCGGTCGCTTGCCGCCAAACAAGCTCATCATCCAGATTCAGCCGAATGAAGGGCTCGACTTCTATTTCGTCGCCAAGAAGCCCGGGCCCGTCCTGGACATGCAGGAAGTCTGCATGGATTTCCTTTACGCGGATCACTTCGACCTCGGCAGTCGCACCGGCTACGAGACATTGCTCTACGACGTTCTGATCGGGGACCAGTCGCTGTTCCAGCGCGCCGATCAGGTCGAGCGCGGCTGGGAGATCGTTCAACCCATCCTCGCCGCCTGGGCCAAGGACGGAGCGCCCGAAGCATATAAGGCGGGCTCGCAGGGTCCCGCCGGCGCCGGCACGCTGATCGCACGGGACGGCCGGTCATGGCATCCGATCAGTTGATCTGAGGGTTCAAGGGAGGAAGCCGATGGTTCGCCTCGAAGCATATTCCGAGACGCATATTGTCGTTCTCGCGCGCAGCAGTCCGCTCTTGTCGAACCCGCTGCTGCGTCCCGATCCAAAGCGAACGGTGATCCGCCCTTTCGCGCCTGGCGACGCGCCGGGGTTCGAGAAGGCGGGTGAAAGCCGGGCGCAGCGCACCATCGAGCGCATCCGGGCGCTGGGGCCTGGCGAGCTGGCTCTGGAATTTGCCCGCCTGAAGGCCATGCTCGAGCGTCGCCATCGCCATGTCGAGGCGATCCTCCTGCGCCGTTTCGAGGAACTGGATGATCCTGCGATCAAGGCGGAGGAATTCAGTCTCCCGCAGAAGATGCTGATCGGGGGCTATTTCAGCGCCGAATACAGTTTCGAAGCGGCTGCCCTCTTCAACCCGAGCATCGCGCGCCATTGGGATCAGGAGGGTGTGCCAGAGGGCGGGGTTCGCTTCGTCTTGTCGCTTCGGGGGATAGGCGAAGGACATGTGTCATCGGTCACTTTCCGGACCGGAACGTGGCTGCCTGGGCGCGAGATCCTGCTGGATGAACCGAGCCGCTATGCGATGCCCCCGAGCATAGCCCAGGCGCCTGGCGAGGACGACGGGGCTCTGCGCGTCACCTTTGACGACATTGAGGACGTGTCCGAGGCGGTTCTCTTCCCGATGGCGCCAAGCCAGCGCCAGGGGATCGAGGATCTGCGGCTTGTCGAATTTTCCGACCCCGATGGCGAGCCAGGCTATTTTGGCACCTACACCGCCTTCAGCGGCAGTGCGATCCGCAGCGAGATCCTGCGAACACGAGATTTTCGCAGCTTCGACATGCGACCACTCGGTGGCCGCTATGCGGGCAACAAGGGCATGGCGCTGTTTCCGCGCAAGATTGCCGGGCGCTATGCGATGCTCGGCCGACAGGACAATGAGAACATCTGGCTGCTGATGTCCGATGATCTCAATCGCTGGGATGAGGCCGAGAAGACGATCACGCCGAGATGGCCGTGGGAGTTCATTCAGATCGGAAACTGCGGCTCGCCGATCGAGATCGACGAGGGCTGGCTCACCATCCTTCACGGTGTCGGCATGGTGCGCAATTACACGATCGGGGCATGTCTGCTCGACAAGACCGACCCAACAAAGGTGCTCGCGCGCACGGCGCGGCCGCTTCTCTACCCGACGTCCGAGACCCGCGATGGCTATGTGCCGAACGTCGTCTACAGTTGCGGCAGCCTCCTGCACAGCCGCCAGCTTCTTCTTCCCTATGGCGTGGCTGATAACTTCGCGACTTTCGCGTCGGTGAGCATCGATGAGCTGCTCGGAGAAATGAATTGAGCACTCTGCAGCGGCATTGATCGAGGGGCCGGGCAATGTCGCGGGATGCCGCGGACATTTTGTCTTTTGGCGGAGGGACATCCTGTCTCAACGATCCAATCCGCGTCCAATAAACCGTTGAATTTCCGCGCGACTTAAGTTGGCACGTCTATTGCTCTCCAAATATGCAGCGGAGACATGGAGAGGCGCATGCGGCAACGACATTGATGAAGTCCGGTGTTCTCGCGGGCCTGACGAACCGACAGCCGGTCTTCTCGATCAGCGGCGCGTTCTGGAGGTCTTGCTCGGTCGCCGTCGAATTCATCCTGAATCGGATGGCACGCGAAATGTCGCGATTTTCGGCTCGTATTCCACCGTCCCCGCTCAGTTGTCGCCTTTAGGTTGGAGGATAGCAGCGATGAAATTTCGTCCTTTGCATGATCGGGTGCTGGTGCGCCGTGTGGAAGCCGAGGAAAAGACGGCCGGGGGGATCATCATCCCTGACTCGGCCAAGGAAAAGCCCCAACAGGGAGAGGTCATTGCGGCCGGGGAGGGCACCCGCAGCGAGGATGGCAAGCTCGTGCCCCTCGACGTGAAGGCCGGGGACCGCATCCTGTTCGGAAAGTGGTCGGGGACTGAAGTCACCATCGATGGTCAGGAACTCCTGATCATGAAGGAAGCCGACATTCTCGGCATCGTTTCCTGAAGCGATCGGACCAATCCGTGACGGCCAATGGATGGTCGTCGCAACAAGATTTCTGAAAGGACAGTCACATGGCAGCGAAGGACGTAAAATTTGCGCGGGACGCTCGGGAACGGATCCTGAAGGGCGTCGATATTCTCGCGGACGCGGTCAAGGTCACGCTCGGCCCCAAGGGTCGCAACGTCGTGATCGACAAGAGCTACGGCGCGCCGCGCATCACCAAGGACGGCGTCACCGTCGCCAAGGATATCGAGCTCAAGGACCGCTTCGAGAATATGGGCGCGCAAATGCTGCGCGAAGTGGCCTCCAAGACCAACGATGCGGCCGGCGACGGCACCACCACTGCGACCGTGCTCGCCCAGGCGATCGTGCGCGAGGGCATGAAGTCGGTCGCGGCCGGCATGAACCCGATGGATCTCAAGCGCGGCATCGATCTCGCGGTCGGCAAGGTCATCAAGGAGCTTCAGGAGCGCTCGAAGCCTGTTTCTGGCTCGCACGAGATCGCCCAGGTCGGCACCATTTCGGCCAATGGTGACAAGGAAGTCGGCGAGAAGATCGCCGAGGCCATGGACAAGGTCGGCAAGGAAGGCGTGATCACCGTCGAGGAGGCCAAGGGTCTCGAATTCGAGCTCGACGTCGTCGAGGGCATGCAGTTCGATCGCGGCTATCTTTCGCCCTACTTCATCACCAATCCCGAGAAGATGACGGTCGAGCTGGCCGATCCCTACATCCTGATTCACGAGAAGAAGCTCTCGAATCTGCAGTCGATGCTGCCGATCCTCGAGGCCGTGGTGCAGTCGGGCCGTCCGCTCCTCATCATCGCCGAGGACATCGAGGGGGAAGCCCTGGCCACCCTCGTCGTCAACCGGCTGCGCGGCGGCCTCAAGGTCGCGGCCGTCAAGGCTCCGGGCTTCGGCGACCGCCGCAAGGCAATGCTCGAGGACATCGCGATCCTGACCAGCGGCAACGTCGTCAGCGAGGAACTTGGCACGAAGCTGGAGAGCGTGACGCTGGCCATGCTTGGACAGGCCAAGAAGATCACGATCGACAAGGATACGACGACGATCGTCGACGGCGCGGGAACCAAGGACGCGATCAAGGCTCGAACCGAACAGATCCGCGCGCAGATCGACACCACGACGTCGGATTATGACCGTGAGAAACTGCAGGAGCGCCTCGCCAAGCTCGCCGGCGGTGTCGCGGTCATCAAGGTCGGCGGCGCGACCGAGATCGAGGTGAAGGAGCGCAAGGATCGCGTCGACGACGCTCTCCACGCCACCCGCGCCGCGGTCGAGGAAGGTATCGTCCCCGGTGGCGGCACGGCGCTGCTCTACGCCACCAAGGCACTCGACGGGCTCAAGGGCGACGACGATGACCAGACCCGCGGCATCGATATCGTCCGCCGCGCGCTGACCGCTCTGGTCAAGCAGATCGCCGAGAATGCCGGGTTCGACGGCGCCGTCGTCTCGGGCAAGCTGCTCGACGGCAATGATCCCTCAATCGGCTTCAACGCGCAGACCGATACCTACGAGAATCTGGTCAAGGCGGGTGTCATCGATCCGACCAAGGTCGTGCGCACCGCGCTCCAGAATGCTGCGAGCGTCGCGGGCCTCCTGATCACGACCGAGGCATCGATCGCCGACCTGCCGGAGGACAAGCCGGCCCTGCCGCCGATGCCGGGCGGTATGGGCGGCATGGACTTCTAACCGGATGGTCGCGGGAGGACGAGCCGATCAGGACTGCAATCTGACTCCCGCAACCTTGCCAATCGGGCCGGGCACCCTCCACCTCTCCACCGGCCCGATTGGCATCTTGTGAACCGCCGCCATCGCTCGTTCGCATGGGGCGAGGCGTGAACTATCATATCGCGGGACCCGCTCGGTTGAGCGACCGCCACGTCAAATGGAATTTCAGGGAAGCGCCATGAACCTCGAGATGTTCACCGACCGCGCAAAGGGCTTTCTCCAGGCCGCGCAGACCGTCGCCATCAGGCTGAACAACCAGCGCATCGCGCCGGAACACATATTGAAGGCGCTGTTGGAAGATGATCAGGGCATGGCGGCCGGCCTGATCGAACGGGCGGGTGGGTCGTCCCAGGTGGCAATGCGCGAGGTCGATGCGGCGCTCGCCAAATTCCCCAAGGTGTCCGGCAGCGGCGCGCAGCAGCCGCCCGCGCTCGACAATGATGCCGCGCGCCTGCTCGATTCCGCCGAACAGATCGCCAAGAAGGCCGGCGACAGCTATGTGACCGTGGAACGCCTGCTGCTCGCCTGCGTGCTCGCAAAAGGCACCGCCGTGGGCAAGGCGCTGGAGGCGGCCGGCGTCAAGGCCGACGCGCTCAACGATGCGATCAACACCCTTCGCGGCGGACGCACGGCCGACACTGCGGGCGCGGAGGATCGCTACGACGCGCTCAAGAAATATGCGCGCGACCTGACAGAGGCGGCGCATGCGGGCAAGCTCGATCCGGTCATCGGCCGCGACGAGGAAATCCGCCGCACCATCCAGATCCTCGCCCGGCGCACCAAGAACAACCCCGTGCTGATCGGCGAGCCCGGTGTCGGCAAGACCGCGATCGCCGAGGGCCTCGCGCTCCGCATCGCCAATGGTGACGTGCCCGATACGCTCAAGGACCGCACCCTGATGGCGCTCGACATGGGCAGCCTGATCGCCGGCGCCAAATATCGCGGCGAGTTCGAGGAGCGTCTGAAGGGCGTCCTCGACGAGGTGAAGGGCGCCGAGGGCCAGATCATCCTCTTCATCGACGAAATGCACACGCTGATCGGCGCGGGCAAGACGGACGGGGCGATGGATGCCTCCAATCTGCTGAAGCCGGCGCTGGCACGGGGCGAGCTCCACTGCATCGGCGCGACCACGCTCGACGAATATCGCAAATATGTCGAGAAGGACCCCGCGCTGCAGCGCCGGTTCCAGCCCGTCTTCGTGGGCGAGCCGACGGTCGAGGACACGATCTCGATCCTGCGCGGCCTCAAGGAGAAGTATGAGCTGCACCATGGCGTGCGGATCACCGATGGCGCGATCGTCGCGGCCGCGACGCTTTCCAACCGCTACATCACCGACCGATTCCTGCCCGACAAGGCGATCGACCTCATGGACGAGGCGGCCTCGCGCCTGCGCATGGAAGTGGAATCCAAGCCGGAGGAGATCGAGAAGCTCGACCGGCGCATCATCCAACTCAAGATCGAACGCGAGGCGCTCAAGAAGGAAACCGACCAGGCCAGCAAGGACCGCCTTGCCCATCTCGAGAAGGACATTGCCGAGTTCGAGCAGCAGTCGAGCGAACTGACCGCGCGCTGGCAGGCCGAGAAGGAGAAGATCCAGGGCGAGGCCAAGATCAAGGAACAGCTCGATGGCGCGCGGCTGCAACTTGAGCAGGCCCAGCGTGCCGGTGACCTCGCCAAGGCAGGCGAGCTGCAATACGGCACCATCCCCGATCTCGAAAAGAAGCTGTTCGAGGCGCAGGCGATCGCCAAGGGCGCGATGCTGCGCGAGGAAGTCACGGCCGAGGACATCGCCAGCGTGGTCTCGCGCTGGACGGGCATCCCTGTCGATCGCATGCTTGAAGGCGAGCGGCAGAAGCTCATCCACATGGAAGAGGCGATCGGCAAGCGCGTCATCGGGCAGGAAGACGCCGTTGCCGCAGTTTCCCGCGCCGTCCGCCGCGCCCGTGCCGGTCTCCAGGATCCCAACCGGCCGCTGGGCTCCTTCCTGTTCCTGGGTCCGACGGGCGTCGGCAAGACCGAGTTGGCCCGCGCGCTTGCCGGTTTCCTGTTCGACGATGACCAGGCGATGGTCCGCATCGACATGTCGGAATTCATGGAAAAGCACTCGGTGGCTCGCCTCATCGGCGCGCCTCCGGGCTATGTCGGCTATGACGAAGGCGGTGTCCTCACCGAGGCGGTCCGGCGTCGGCCCTATCAGGTCGTGCTGTTCGACGAAGTGGAGAAAGCCCATCCCGACGTCTTCAACGTCCTGCTGCAGGTCCTCGACGACGGCCGCCTGACCGACGGTCAGGGGCGCACGGTCGACTTCACCAACACGCTCATCATCCTGACCTCGAACCTCGGTTCGCAATATCTCACCCAGCTCGGTGAGAATGAGCCGGTCTCGAGCGCCGAGCCGCAGGTGATGGAAGTGGTGCGGGCGCATTTCCGGCCCGAATTCCTCAATCGTCTCGACGACATCATCCTGTTTCATCGCCTTGGTGCCGATCACATGGCGCCGATCGTCGATATCCAGGTCGCGCGGCTGCAGAAGCTGCTCGCGGATCGCAAGATAACGCTCGACCTCGACGATGCCGCCCGCGGCTGGCTCGGGCGTGTCGGCTACGATCCCGTCTATGGCGCGCGTCCGCTGAAGCGCGCCGTGCAGCGCTATCTCCAGGATCCGCTCGCGGAGAAGATCCTGCAGGGCGAAATCCCCGACGGATCGACCGTGAAGGTCGACGAGGGCGATGGCGCTCTCAACCTGACGGTCGAGTGATGGGAAGGGGCAGGGCGACGATTACGGGGAGCGGCACCATCGGGATCTAAGGGAGAACAGGAATGGCGTCAGCAAGCGCAGTTGCCGGTGGGCGACCGCATGGCATTCTCGACCGCGAACACATCATTGCTGGCCCCGATTTCAACCGCTGGCTCGTGCCGCCCTGCGCGCTCGCCATCCATCTGTGCATCGGCATGGCCTACGGGTTCAGTGTTTTCTGGCTGCCGCTCTCGCGCGCGATCGGGATCTCGAGCCCAGTCGCCTGCGAGGGCATGACCCTGGCGCGCGCGCTGACCACGACGAGCTGCGACTGGCGCGTGAGCGACCTCGTCTGGACCTATTCAATCTTCTTCGTCGTGCTGGGAGCGGCGGCGGCGATATGGGGTGGCTGGCTCGAGCGGGCGGGACCGCGCAAGGCGGGCGTGGTCTCGGCCTGCTGCTGGTGCGGCGGGATGGCGCTGGGAGCCCTGGGCGTCGCGGTCCACCAGCTCTGGTTGCTCTGGATCGGGACCGGCCTGCTCGGCGGTATCGGGCTCGGCATCGGCTATATCACGCCCGTTTCCACGCTCATCAAATGGTTTCCCGATCGCCGCGGAATGGCGACCGGCATGGCCATCATGGGCTTTGGTGGCGGCGCGATGATCGGCAGTCCGCTGGCCGATCGATTGATGCAGATATTTGCGAGCCCCGCCGGGGTCGGTGTCTGGCAGACATTCGCCGTGCTGGCGATCGTCTATATCGTGTTCATGCTGGCCGGAGCGTTCGGCTTCCGCGTGCCGACGGACGGATGGCGGCCGGCCGGCTGGACGCCGCCGGCGACGGCGAATGCGTCGATCAGCCGCTTCCATGTCCATCTGAGGGATGCGCACAGGACGCCGCAATTCTGGCTGATCTGGGGCGTGCTCCTTCTCAACGTGTCTGCCTCCATCGGGATCATCGGGGTTGCTTCGCCCATGTTGCAAGAGGTGTTCGGCGGCAGGCTGATCGACCGGCCCGATACCTTGTTCACGGCCTTCAACGAGGCCGACAAGACAGCCGCGGCGGCTGTCGGCGCCGGCTTCGTCGGCCTCATCAGCCTGTTCAACATCGGCGGGCGGTTCTTCTGGGCGACGTCATCTGACAAGCTGGGGCGCCAGCGGACCTTTGCCATCATGACGGCGGCCGGCGCGCTGCTCTATGGTCTCGCCGCGCCGGCGCTGCTGGGCGGCTCCATCGGGCTTTTCATCCTCGTTTTCTGCCTCTGCGCGTCCATGTATGGCGGCGGGTTCGCAACGGTGCCGGCCTATCTGGCGGACGTCTTCGGCACCAAGTTCGTCGGTGCGATCCATGGCCGGCTTCTGACAGCCTGGTCGACGGCCGGTGTTCTGGGGCCCTTCATCGTCACGGCACTTCGCGACAACCGCATCGCCGCCGGAATTCCACGCGACCAGGTCTATCAGCCCATCTACTGGACCCTCGCCACGCTCCTTGTGCTGGCCTTCATCCTCAACCTTCTCATTCGCCCCGTCCATCCGCGTTTCCATATGGCGGCCGAAGAGACGCAACCCGGCGAAATCGAGAGCGCGCCGCGAACGACGGCGCTGCCGCAGGATGCCGGGCTTGCCGGCCCAAGTGTGGGCGTGGTCGTGGCGTGGGTCGCGGTCGCCATCCCGATCGCATGGGGTATCTATCAAACCGCTGCGAAGGCAGCGGTGTTGCTAAAGTAGGAAGGCTGCGGGCGCATGGAACCGGTCACGTTCAAGAACAAGGATAGGGTCGTCGCCGGCAATCTGCACCTGCCGATTCCGTTCGACGACGCCAAGAAATATCCCGCGCTGATCTGCGTTCATCCCTCGGGGCCGAGCCGCGAGCAGGCGGCGCACGACTATGGACTGAAGCTCACGCAGCTTGGCTATGTGACGCTCGTGCTGGATGCGACCGCGCGCAGCGCCACGGGCGAGGAAGTCGGGAGCGACCCTGCGGGGCGGATCGAGAATGTTCGCTGCGCCATCGATTATCTCGTCACCATGGCCTTCGTCGATGAAGGCCATATCGTAGCCGTGGGTTTGGGCTCGGGAGCCGGCTACCTCGTAGGTGCCGCCATGTCGGACATCCGTATAGCAGCCCTTGCGGCGGTCAGCCCTGTCGATGTCGGTCGCATCCAGCGCGAAGGCGACCTGTCGGCTGGTGCTGCGGCCGAACGGCTGCGCGAGATCGGCCGCCAGAGGACGGCAGAAGCCCGCGGGGCCGCCCCGAAGATCGTCGGGCTTCTGCCTGTAGCCAAGGCTGACGGCTCAGGCTCAGCGCGCGGGCTCGACCTTGTCGAAGCGGTCGGAACCGGGCCGACGGCCGGTGGAGCGCAGGCGGCTCCAGATCCGGCCGACCTGAGCCTCGCCGATCTGGGGGCGGTGTTCGTGTTCGACGCCTTCCACCTCGCAGATCAGCTTCTGGGCCAACCCCTTCTGGTCATCATCGGGGACACGGACGGTCCGTTCGGATCGTACCGCGATGGCTTTCGCCTGTTCGACGCCGCCAGGTCTCAACAGAAGGAAATCGATATAATCGAGCAGTGCAATCACAACGACTTTTACAATGACGCCGATAGGATCGGTGCCGTTGTGACCAAGGTCGGGCAGTTCTTCAAGAACAGCTTCTAGGCGCTGCACGAACGAAGGAGTGACATGATGGTCAAGGTGCTGGTTCTTTATTATTCGAGCTTCGGCCACGTCGAGAAAATGGCTGAAGCCGTCGCCGAAGGCGCGCGGAACGCCGGCGCGCACGTCGATATCAGGCGTGTGCCCGAGACCGTTCCCGAAGAGGTGGCGAAGGCATCCCACTATAAACTGGACCAGGCCGCTCCGATCGCGAGCATCGAAGAGCTCGAGGACTATGATGCGATCATCATCGGAACCGGAACGCGGTTCGGCCGCATCTCCTCGCAGATGGCCGCCTTCCTCGATCGCGCCGGGGGCCTCTGGGCAAAAGGCGCGTTGATCGGGAAGGTCGGTGCCGCCTTTACCTCGAGCGCAACCCAGCACGGCGGCCAGGAGATCACGCTCTTTTCGCTCATCACCAACATGCTGCATTTCGGCATGACGATCGTCGGCCTCGACTACGGGTTCGCGGGCCAGATGGGATATGACGTCGTGCGGGGCGGCGCGCCCTATGGAGCGACCACGATCGCCGGCGGAGACGGCAGCAGGCAGCCGGACGCGAACGATCTCGCGGGGGCCTCCTATCTCGGCGGCAAGGTCGCGAAGACTGCCGCGAAACTGTTCGGATGAAACTGCGCGGGAGGGCATCGGCTTGACGACGGTCGCGACACATTCCGAAGGTGGACCGCATTCTTCCCGGATTACGGTCTATGCCGCCCTGGCGGGCAATGTCGCCGTGGCATGCACCAAGCTTGCCGCGGCGGTCGTTACCGGCAGCGCGGCCATGTTCAGCGAAGCCGTCCACTCGATCGTCGATACGGGCAATGAGGGGCTGCTGCTCTATGGTTTTCGGCAGTCCGAACGGCGGCCCAACCTCGTCCACCCATTTGGCTATGGCCGCGAGCTTTATTTCTGGAGCTTCATCGTGGCCTTGCTCCTGTTCGGGCTGGGCGCGGGGGTCTCGTTGTATCAGGGCGTGCGCCATGTGATCGAGCCCGAGCCGATCGAGCATGCACTCGTAAGTTATGTCGTGTTGGGGCTATCCTTCGTGTTCGAAGGCACGTCGTGGATCGTCGCCTGGCGAGGGTTCAAGCGCGCGCGGGGTGATCTGAGCTTCTGGAAGGCGTTCCGGCAAAGCAAGGACCCGCCCGCATTCATGGTTCTGTTCGAGGATAGTGCCGCGCTGATCGGCATCGCGTTCGCCGCGGCCGGCATCTTGGCGGCGGACCTGCTCGACAAACCGGTGTTCGACGGCATCGCCTCGATCCTCATCGGCCTGGTTCTGGCGATCACCGCGGGGTTGCTGGCCATCGAGAGCAAGAGTCTGCTGATCGGTGAGAGGGCTCCACCGGCGCTGGTCGAGGCGATCTGCCGGATGGTGGAAGAGGAGCCGGGCGTGTCGAACGCGAACAGCGCGCTCACGGCGCAGCTGTCACCTCACCAATCGATCGTCGCACTGAGCATCGAGTTCGAAGACGGGCTGATGACCGAGCAGATCGAGGACTGCGTGGCGAGGGTCGAGAAAAGAGTGCGCGCGGCGCATCCCGACGTCGTGGCTCTGTTCGTGAAGCCGCAGACCCTGCGGCAATTCGAGGCCGCGACGCGCAATCGGTTTGGAAGTTACCCGATAAGCTGAGGCGCCGAATGGCAAGTCGAAGTCTTGCGGGAATTGTGCAGCAGACGTCAATCAGGAGGCAGGGAGGAAGAGATGAACAACTACAGCAACAGCCAGAGTCCATTTTCGGGAGAACATCATCCGACGGGGTGGGGATGGGTCCTGGCCTACGGGATATTCCTGATCCTGGGCGGAATATTGGCGTTCATCAATCCGATCGCCACCGGTTTCGTCACGGGCGTGGTCTTCGGTGTCGGGCTTGTCATCTACGGTGTCTCCGCGATCATCGCGGGCTTTTCAGCCCTTTCGACGCGGTCGAAGATACTCGAGATCCTGCTCGGGGTCATCGCCATCCTTGCAGGCGCCTTCGTCCTTTTCGACCCCTTCCAGGGCGCGGCATCGCTCGGATGGGCGATCGGTCTATGGCTACTTGCGTCCGGCATTCTCCAGATCATCTATGTTTTCCAGGGCGGTCATGATCGCGGCTGGCGTTTGCTGCTTGGGCTCATCGACGTCGTGCTGGGCGGATATCTGGTGATCAGCGGCCCGCTGGTTGGCCTCGCCTTCGTGGCGGCCATGGTCGGATTCAGCTTCCTGTTCCGCGGAATTTTCCTCGTCACCTTGGCCTTTACGCTGCGCAAGGCCGTCCGAACCTAGGGGCAGACTTCGCCGCGACGCGCCTTGCGCGGGCATCGATTTGGTTCGCCGGGCGCGGCGCGTGATCGGTCCGACAGGGGATCAATGCCCGCAGCGCGGACCGCATGAGAATGGGGAGATCGAATGAAGAGGAATGAGCGCCGTGAGTGCGCTCATCGAATGGGAGAGAGATCCAGGCGAGTTCAATTATTGACCAGGAAACATACTGAATATGATCGTACGATCGCAGCCCAGCTTAAGGGACGTTCTCACCACCATAAATGGCTCGATCCTTCCGCGCATTGGGCGCCGGCTCGGGACGATCGCCCTTGTCAGCGTGATCGCGATCCTCGCCGCGAAGGACCATCCGGGCATTTTCGCGCGGATATCCGCGATGCCGTTCACGCTGATCGGCATCGCGCTCTCGGTGTTCATGAGCTTTCGCAACAACGCCTGCTACGCAAGATGGTGGGAGGGTCGGCAGCAATGGGGCGAGCTGATCGTCGCTTCCCGCTGTTTGGCGCGCGAGACGGCGAAGTTGGAAGAAGAGGATCGGCAGGCGCTTCTGCGGGGCATCTGCGGCTTCGCCTCGGGATTGGCCGCTCGGCTACGCGGCGTCGATGAACCCGAGGCGATCAAGCTGTGGATCGATATCGGCAAGGCCGCGACCGGCCCCAATCCCACCAATGCCGTCCTGAACCAGATGGGTGAGCGGCTTCTGGCGCTCATGAACGATGGCGTGATCACCCCTATCCATTATTCCGTTCTCGAACGTGAGATGCACCGCCTCGCGAAGGTGCAGGGTGCTTGTGAGCGCATCGCGTCGACCCCGGTTCCCTTCGCCTATTCGCTTCTGCTGCAGCGCACGGCGCTGATCTTTTGCGTGATGCTGCCCTTCGCACTGGCGGGCTCGCTCGACTGGTGGACGCTCCTGCCGGTGCTGCTGGTGGCCTATACCTTCTTTGGTCTCGACGCACTGGGTCACCAGCTCGAAGACCCTTTCGGGCTCGAGCCCAATTGCCTTCCGCTGTACGCGCTTCGACGCACCGTCGAGCGCGAGATGCTGGCGCTGCTGGGCGAAGAAGATCTTCCCGCGCCGGCCGAGCCGCGCAACGGCGTGTTGAGCTGAGAAGGGGCCGGTATGTCCAATCACCTGGAGACGTTGTGGTATGTGACGGAGTGGGTCGTGCGTATCGGCGCGCTCCTGATCGTGCCGCAGCGGCGATCGGCCAATGCCACCCGCGCCTGGCTGTTGCTCATCTTCTTTCTGCCCATTCCCGGTTTACTGCTTTATCTTCTCATCGGCAGCCCTCGCTTTCCCGAATGGCGCAAGGAGCGGTTCGCGTCGCTCGTACCCTATTTTCGCGACACGGCTTCGTCGTTGGCGGAGAAGTCGCCAGAGCTTGGCGACAAGGCCGCGATCGCAGAGCTGGCCGACGATCTCGGCCGCATGCCGGCGACCTCGGGTAATACGGTGGAGCTGATCGACGTCTATGACGACGTGTTCGACCGGCTCGAGCAGGATATCGATGGCGCCAAGCGCTTCGTCCATATCCTCGTCTACATCTTCGCCGACGATCATGTGGGCCAACGCATCGCACAGGCGCTCGGGCGAGCCTTTGCCCGCGGCGTGGAAGTCAGGGTGATGTTCGATCCGGTCGGTACGCACCGTTGGCGCAAGGGCACTCTGGCGATGTTGCGCGGCCAGGGCGTCGACGTCCGCGAGGCGCTGCCCTGGAGAATTTTCCGCGACCGTTCGCGCGGAGACATGCGCGATCACCGTAAGCTCTTCGTCATCGACGGCCATATCGGATATGCCGGGTCGCAGAATCTCGTGGCGAAGGATTTCCGGCCCGGCGTCGTGAACCACGAATTGGTCGCGAGGGTGACTGGCCCTGCCGTCGCCGAGATGGAAGCGATCGTGAGGGGCGATTGGTGCCTGGAGACCGGCGTTATGCCTGATCAGCCCATTCGCGTTCCTGATGCAACGGGCTCGGCCGTGGTCCAGCTTTTGCCGAGCGGCGCCGATTATCGCCTGGAGGGCTTCGAGTCTTTGCTCGTGTGGCAGATCCATCAGGCGACCAGGCGCGTCGTGCTTGTGACCCCCTACTTCATCCCGGACGAGTCCCTGCTCGGAGCCGTGCGTACCGCGGTCGCGCGTGGTGTGGACGTGCATAGGCATGCAGCGGCTGGCGCACATCGTCGAACCCGATCCCCACCAGCGGGAGTGCCTGTCGAGCGGCCTGCGGCGCGTCGGCGTGGAGCCCGTGGCGTTCGCCTCGGGGGCCGATGCTTTGGAAAGCTGGGGGAATCTTCCCGCGGGCTGCGGGCTCCTTTCCAGCTCGCTTCTCCACGAGGATTCCCTTGAGATACTCGGACGGATGCAGGCTTGCCGCGTCGATACTCCCGTCATCATGGTCGGGGAGCGGCCGGACCTGGAGGTCGTGACGCGTGCGCTCCGCGCAGGAGCCGCGGGTTTCCTGGAGACACCTCCAAGCCGGGAGACGCTGTCCAGGTCCATCGATCAGGTGTTTGCGGAGTTGCCGCGCTTGATCGAGCGCGAGAGGCAAAGGCGGGAAGCCCTCGACCTGTTTTCAGCACTGACGCGGCGTGAACGGGATGTCGTTGAGCTCGTCGTGGACGGCCGATCCAACCGGCAAATCGCCGAAGCTTTGAGGATCGGAGTACGGACCGTCGAAATGCACCGCTCGAACCTGATGGAGAAGCTGCGCGTGTCGAGCGTCGCAGCCCTCATCCATTTTGCCATTCGTTCAGGGATCTGGATCCCGGAGGGCGGCATTCCTGCGACAGGCCCGGCTTTCGGCAGAGGCTGATCGGCAAGGTCTGGTCTCAGAGGGCGGTGGAATCCACCACGGCATGGCTGCCATCGACGGCCGGGTTGAATTTGCCGCCGAAAAGCATCCGTAGCTTGCCGGTGATGCCGAGCTCGATCTCCCAAAGCTCTGCGTCCTCGATGTCGAAGCGCACCAGGGCGAGTTCGGGATCCGTCTTGCCGGCGGGGAAATAGACTTCCGCCTGCTTCGACCAGAGCTTGTCGACCATGGCCGGGTCATCGACGGCACGCACGACGCCGGAGAAGCCGGCAAAATAATCGTGGCCCTTGCTGACAAATTCGACTGTGGCCCAACCATCCTGGGTGAGCCTGTTGTCCTTTCGGACGAAGAACCAGAGCGTGTCGACCGAATCCCGGTCCAATTGCACGGCAAGCGGCTCGTGATGAAAGCGTCCGCTCGCGGGTCCAGCCATGACGATAGGGCTTTCCGCCAAGCGCTTCCACAGATCGATCTTGAGCTTCGTAACGTCGGTCATCGACCTCTCCTGGCTACATCTGATGATGCCGGTCGGTTCGAGACCGCACGGCCAGTATCTGCGATGCGAGACTATAGCGGGACGCCTGATGGCTCTACCGTGCTGGCACGGTATTTGATGATGCGCGGCGCATTCAACCCGTGCCTGACGATCCGCCACCTTTGCTGCTTGCAGGTTGGAGTTCCCACCGTTCAACCGTGTCTAGCCGCAAACCGTCCTCAACATGATATTGTTGTGCGATGCCGATATATTCCTCGTCGGTGAACCGCATATTGGCTGGTCGGATGGAAATGCGATAGCTCAGGACGCTGCCATCGCTGCAATGTGCATCGACAACTCTTCTAGGCATGTCGAGACCCCATTCCTTCGTCCGCCGCTAGTGCCAACCGCCGGCGCTCGCCTCCGAAATCCTTCCAGCGTCCACGCCCGGCGTCTTGGCAAACTGAGAATTTGTTTGCGCAATCTGGCTTTGTGGCCGAGCAGCCAGATACGGCGGCCGCCCGTCAAGTAATTCTGCGCCCTTGAACTCTGAGAAGGTTTCCACGCCTTCACCCCGCATCTGTGCGAGCGCCGCGCTTCTAGCCTGGAACGTTTAACGAATTCAATCGGGATCATCTGCCGACATATTGTCGATGAAACCCTCGAACAGGCCGATGACGTGGCGTGACGAGATGGCCTCTTCGAAATCCTGCGGATGCACGAATTCATCGCGAAACCACGGATATATATCCCCGGCAAAGCAGCTATTCAGCCATGTCATTGCCAGTTGTACCCCTGGGGAGGCGGCTCTGGCGGGATTGACTACGCAGAGTATTTCCCGGCGCAACCGCACGTCCAGGTCCAGTGGACGAACCCGTCTGCTGATCGCGCGGGCGTAGGTGGGAAGAATGCCGATGCCACCGCCTGTCGCGATCGCCCGAAAATGAGCGGAGCTGCTGTTGGTCCTTATGCCAATCAGTCCTGGTGCCTCCGCGCGTCCCAGAATGAAGGGGAGGAGATTGGACGCAACCTGGTCCGCTTCCTGCCAAACGAGCTTGTGGTTCGGCCATTCATCGACCGATGTCGGCGTGCCCGCCACGCTTAGATAGCTCTCCGCGGCGAAGAGCATGAGATGCAGGCACCCAATGTGGCGGACGATAGCCGTCCCTTCGGCGGGCGGCTCGAGTTGCACGGCGAGATCGCATTCGCCGCCGGCGACGTCGCTGCGGCTCATGTCGCAGTGGAGGTCGACATCGAGACCGGGATTGGCACGCTGGAACTCCACGAGCCGAGGCATGAGCCAGTAGGTTCCCAGGCCCTCGGTGACGGCGATACGGATTCGCTCACGTTGACCGGCGGGAGGAAGCACTGCCTCGGCGCTCTGCCGCGTGCGCCGCATCTCCCGCGCGGTGAGGAGAAGTTGCTCGCCAGCCGGCGTCAACCGCAATCCGGAGGGGCCACGCTGGGCAATGACTTCGCCGAGCTTATCCTCGATCCGTTGCAGCCGCCGGCGGATTGTCCCGACGGCATGGCGGGTCTTCGACGCGCCGGCTCGCAGGCTGCCTGCCTCGAACACATCGAGAAACAGCTCCAAGTCCGCCCAATCGAGCAGCTTGAGCTTTTCTTGAAAGGACTTCTTTCCGGCAGAAGAGCGTATCTCAGGGCGACGCTTGATAACTTTGGCGGACTGGCCCGGCATCTTTGCGGAGGCCCGCACTTTCTTAGACTTAGGCAAACCGCGCTCTCCTCTAGTCCGGATCAAGGCAGAATTCGTTGCAAGAGAGCGCATGTGATCTTTCAAAATCAACAATAAACTCGGTCAATCCGGAGGAATTTGCATGGTTCGAATTATGTGAGGAAATGGCGGAATCTTTGTGCGCAAGCCTGCACCAGCGCGGTGCGATGAGGGCCGTCGACGCCATGGGTGTGTCAAAAGTGCGCCCGCCCTGGCGAAAGATGGCCTCGCCTCAAGGCCGGTCTATGCCAGTACTTGGAGAACCCTTCCAGGCATGAAGGGTGATCCATGTACCAGGCGAACATACAGGCCGCAGCGATCGACGGCTTTCACACGATGGCATTTTCCGAGCGCGTCCAACGCCTCTGCGCCACTGGCGAGAAGCGCGTCTCGGTGACGCGGCCGGCGAGCTTGGAAGAAGCGCTCGCTGCTCTGGCGGTTGCGAGAAGCCATTTGGGAGGGCTGGTCCCCGACGATGTCGCCGCGGCGGCGATCGCGCACAACCCGGACGTTTTTCATCTCGTGGGGGAGCAGGGCGAACGATCGGATCGACCGGCTTTCCTCGCCTATCTCCCGCTCAATCGGCGAGGGGCCTGGGCGCTCGTAAATCAGCAATTCAGCGGAATGCGGCCGGATTTGACGATGGTCTGCGGCGCCGATGAGCGCCCCCACGCGATCTACATCTGGCTGATCTTTGCGCCCGGCACGTTGACCCCCACGCTTCGCGCGCTCGCTCCCCTTCTCGGCCGGCTCGCGCCTGAGGGTTGCCCGCTTTTCACGCGAGGAGTGACCGGGCACACGTCTCGCCTGTTTCCCGCCATGGGGTTCGTCGAAGCGCGGGCTGCCTACCCCAATGCCGCTGCGGATCTGTTGGCGCTGTCCCCGCGCTCGGGATTCCCGGTGTTCGAGACCGAAGCCGTTGCCCGGGCAGCAGGCACGATCACGGTCCGTGTGGCCCGGACGATGGAAGACATGCTGAAGTGCTTCACGATCCGGTCGGCGACCTACATGGCGGAACAGGACTGCCCGTTCGACGAGGAGTTCGACGGGAACGACTTTTGCGCGACACATTTCCTCGGCGAGATTGACGGTGAACCGGCGGGCTGCATTCGGGTGCGCTATTTTGCGGACTTCGTAAAACTCGAACGCCTCGCTGTCCGGCACGAATTCAGGAACTCGCGGTTGTCCTTTCGGCTCGTCCGCGAGGCGATCGACTATTGCCGTCGCAAGGGATACCTCAAAGCTTACGGACACTCGCGCAGCGACCTGGTCCGCTTCTGGGGTATTTTCGGGTTCAGGGCGATCGCGGGCCGACCGCATTTCACCTTCTCCGAGGTCGAATATGTCGAGCTCGAGGCCAGCCTCGCGGCGACGCAGGACCGGCTCATCATCGGCGCTGACCCCTATATGCTGATCCGGCCGGAGGGTGATTGGGATCGGCCTGGGCCGCTGGACCGATCATCATCACGGCCCGCGTCCATCGGGCCGCGCAGGCACAATCGTGGACCATCCATCGAACGAAAGGCGCAGGACCTGACATCGTCCTCCGCGGCGAGCGTGTAATGTCAGGGTCGGAGGGGCAGCGGGACCGCCGGACGCCAATTCCCGACATCGAGGGCTTGGGTGTCGCATGCGGTTGCGCGGCCGGTCGGACCCGAGCGGGTCTGGCGGATCCACCGACGGACGCTCTGCCCGGGGCCGGCCTTGCACATTGGGCGCTGATGGCCCGGCGTTTGCGGGAAGAAGTGATAGGTAGCGAGCTCTTCTCGGACCCGGCATGGGACATCCTGCTCGACCTTTACACGGCGCTTGCCCGAGGGGCGCGCGTGAAGTCCAGCAGCGTCTCGGTGATCGCCGGCGTGCCGCCAAGCACCGGGCGGCGCTGGGTGAGCAAGCTCCTCGATCTTGGCCTCATCGAGCGCATCAAAGAGAGGCCGGATCAGCGTTTCACCTATTTAGGGCTCAGCGCGAAGGGGCGGGATATCATGGAAGCCTTCATGATACGCTTGGCTGGGAAGGGCCTACCGCCTCTGTTGCACCATTGATCAGGCAAGATCGCCGAGATTACTCGAACGGCGGGGTCTTGGCGACGAACGCATCGATGGTCGCATGGTCGACCTTCCGGCGCGATGCGGGGGTAGGGGAGCGGCATACCGACCGAAGTTCGACCTTAGCTCGCGTTTGGCGCGATCGACGGCGCGCTGAATGAATGCTGCTCCGTCGCCATCGCCATGGTCCATCTGGTCGAGAAGCTCCAGCGCCTCGTCGAGACGCCTGATGATGCCAACCAGTCTGCACTGCGTGTCGCGATCGGATTTCATGCCCAGCTCGGCCTCTCTCATGGAGGGCGGGGCTGCTCGGATGCCCGATGCCCCCGCGCTTTCTGCGCGGGAGCCGGGGCTGGTAACATGCACGGTGACATGCGCCTACGCCTTTAGCCTGAGGGCCTGGACATACGCGCAGGCACCCCGGCGAACACGAGGTTCGCGGGGCCATCGCACCATGCGGGATTACCAGTCCCGGCGCCGCCACTTCGCAGCGCGGCACAGCGCCTAACACAGGCGCAGAATCCGGCCAAGACCTTGTTCGGAGATGCTGAAGTGCCGGACAGCGCTCAAGGCGGAGACGGATCCATGGACCGCTCAATTGGTCCCGACGTGCTGTGCCGGGAAACCATGGAGAGGATTTATTCGTACATATCGAATATATATCGGCTTGCCATGAATCAGCTTACACAGATCGAACTGTCCAACTGGCTAGCGCTCTATGTTGCTGCAGGCCTGTGCTGCGCGATCGCTTTCGCGCTAGCCTGCGCCACTGCAGCATTCGAGATTTACCGGGACCGTTCGTGGTCGACGGTCAAATCCGTCAGGTCTGCAGTGCTTTTCCTTCCTCGCACATGGTGGCGCTGGCAGAAGCTCTATCTGACCTCGACCCCGGTAACCCTCGGCATCGTAAGCTTGTTCGCTGCGTCGATGAGGTGGGGTTGATTGCGGCAGCTTGGCCGTGCTGTCCGAACGAGACCTTCGTTCAAACGACGGGGCGTCGAAAGAGCGTTCCTCTGATCAAAGTCCGAATGCGCGCGATACCATTGGTCCTATCCGGTCCTCAGACGCGTCTTTCGGGGAAATACATAGCAGGGGTGCGATCTGCGCCATGCGGGGATGGGTGACGGCCTTTGCTGCAAGATAAGCATCGTCCGTCGCCCCCATGGCTTCGATCACGATCTGCCGAATTTCGCCGGTGCTGCGCGAGCGCGCTTCGAGCAGGAAGTCGGGACGGCATGGGCCGATTTCGGTCAGCGTGTCGAACACGGGTTTCTCGAGCATGAGGTCGATCTCCTGACGATCTAAGACTCGCCGGAGCTGAAGCAACGCGCGCAGGACGGCCCGCTCAAACTCGGAGTCGACCGGGATGAAGCGTCTCCCGGAGAAGATGGGCTGGGCATAGCCGCGGAGTGGCGCATATCCGTGGGCTTCGGGATATTCGCCGGCCACGATCAGGACCAGGTAGGGACCTTTGATCGTGTTGCCCCGGACCGATGGCGATTGCACCCGATTGGCGAGGACGACCGGGTCGCAGCCTGCCACCTGGATCGTTGATCCTCGAAACTCCTGGGCGAAGAGCGCGAGAAACGCTTGTGGAGCATGACCGCGCGGCCAGCGCCGCGCAAGTTCGCGCAGACCCGCATAAACGCGCTTGCTGTGGAGCGCCTGGGCGTGGGTCCAGAAGGCGCGGCCAAGCTCTACACCCGGTGCGATCTCGACTCTCTCGGCCGCCATGGAGAGCGATCGGAACTCGTCGCCGATCGAGTGGTCTGCCGTCTCATGCGAGAGGGGCAGCGTGCGGTTGAGCCCCGCAATATGGATGAGGCGCCATAGGAGACGAGCAAGACGCGGCACGGAGGCCTGGCGGGTACGATCGTCGCTGCTTTCCTCTTCCGGGCGCTGGGAGAGTTTTTCCGGCGCGGGTCTCAACACCTCGAAATAGCCGGCGGGGGGATCCGCCGGACTCTCCGGCGTGCGGACTTCGGTGACGCGGTTCGTCGCCTGGTCGCGAAAGAAGGGGCAATCGGGCAAATGCTCAGGCCGGTTCGCGCTGGTGAGGCGGCGGAGATAATAGGTCTCGGCTTCCGACAGGAAGGCAGGGGTGAGGATCGGCGGGGCATCCTCAGGCGCGAGGCAATCGCAAGCGAGCCATTTCTCGCCGATCCGGGCTTGCTGGACGAGCATGATTCCCGCTTCCTCATCATGCCGCGAGCCCTTGCCGACATACCATCTGACAAGCGCGTCCCGAACGGGTGCGGGAAGCGGAATACGGCCAGCGCCTTGGCCGTCGCTGTGGCGTGCGATCAACCACATTGGCCTGTCTCCTGTGCTGCGTGAAGGCCTCGTGGAGTGCATGCCGGCGGATTGACAAGCCGACACCTGCTGATCTTCCCTTTCCCCAGTTCGCAAAAGGGGAGGTCTCTATGCGTGTGTATTTCCTGGTGGCGGCGAGCGTCATCTGCTCTGCCCAAGCGCAAGCTGGTCCGAAAACAGCGCCGCCTGCGCGCAGTGTGCAGCTGATCGCCATGGGGGCGACGGGCAAGCCGGATGCCGCTGCATCGCCCCAGCCTGCACAAGACGAAATTCGCGCCGAAGGAGCCTCTGCACCAGGGGCTGCCGGCTTCCAGGTCCACGATCTCAGCCGGCGGTGGGTCGAGTTCCAGATGGCCAACAGTTTCGTTGGCGAGGAGGCGAGCGAGGCATCCGGCAGTGACGAGGATCCGTTCGCTCACGTCGGTGTGGCGCAGCCAGAAGGGCTTGCCCCTCCGATGGGCATTTCCCAGGCGTCCTCGATCCCGGTGCCGCTTTGGATGCGCGGAGGACCGGTGTTCGCCGCTGCGGCCTACAGCTACGTGCCAGGCTGCTACACGCCGGGCTATCGGCCGGCCGGCTTCCTCGCTTCCGATGCCGAGATGCGGCGGGCGAGTTACTACGGCATGATGAGCAACATCGCCTGCCAGTACGGCATCCCGGTGGGGCTGTTCGATGCCATGATCATTCGGGAAAGCCGCTATCGACCCGATGCCTTTTCCCCGAAGAGTGCTTTTGGTCTCACTCAGTTGATGCCCGACACGGCGGTATCGCTCGGCGTCAATCGCTACAGCGTGGAGGAGAATCTGCGCGGAGGTGCGAAATATCTGCGTCAGCAACTCGACCGCTTCGGGCACTACCACCTCGCGCTGGCCGCCTATAATGCGGGTCCTGGACGGGTTCGGAACGGGCTCGTGCCGCGGATCGCCGAAACGCAGGCTTATGTGGACAATGTTCTGCTCAACTGGTCGCGGCTGAGCGGGACCTATCGGCAGGCGACGATCGTTCCGAGCGTCCCAGCGGCGCCGGCGACCGCTGATCGGCGCACTTTCGGCCGAACGGTGGCGATATCCAGCTTCTGAGGAGGAGAATGCCTGACCCGCGAGGCCGCCGAGCGAAGGGCTCGCGGTGGAGTTGTCAGCGCCAGAGTTCATCGCGCTGGGTGATCACGGTGCGGCGTTCCATGATGAAGGCAACGGCTTTGGCGATATCCTCGATCCAGCTATTGCGAAGAACCCCGACCCAATGGGGTTGCGGCTCGGTACCGTCGATGCCGTTCATATTTTCGAGCGTCTTCACCAGCTCCTGCCCGAGGTCTTTCACGATGTCGCCAACGAGATTGAGCACGCTCTCGTAACGCGCGTGATCCGAAGGATCGAGATCGCGTAATGCTTCGGTGCGGAGGAAGGCTTTGAGGATGTTCGTTCCCAATGCGTGGAGGATCGCTTCGAGCTCATCGACTGTCATGGACAGGCGCTTTTGCGGGGTCTGATGAAGAATGCGACCGAGCCGGGATTTGCTGATGCCGGTCTTCTCAGCGAGCGAACGATGCCGCGTGTCGTGCGCGGCCATCAGGTCGCGAATCAGACGTATGTAGTCTGGATCGATCGTGCCGATAGACTGCGAATCCGAGGTTTCCGACATGCAGACCCCCTCCACACCTTTCTGGGCGATGAAGGAAACATGACAGAATCTTCATTTGCAAGCTTGGTTGGGGCCAAAATGAGCAACATCTAAATCACTGAAAGGCGGCATAACTCCTCTAGTGACGCGGGCTGCTCGGCGGGATGGCGATCCTGGCGGGTATTAGTCGTTCGAGGTCCAGTCTCTCCAAAACCCGCGCCGCGATGAGTTCCGACATGTAGTCGAAGAGCAGGACGGATAGGGCATCTCCGACGGTGAGATCGGTGTCCATCTCCTTGCTGAGATGGTCTTTTACTTCATCCAGGCAGTCAGCGCTCGTCTGCGAGATGTGCAGTTCGATGCGGATGTCTCCCTGCGTGGGGATCGCGACCAGATGCTCTTTCAGCGTGGCCATGTCGCGGTCCCGGATCCGGGCAAGGCTTCCATTGCGGGCCTCCAGGAGGCACTCGAGGGTTTGGTATGACCTTGTCTCGTTCGATCTAAGCCGGAGGCTTTCCGTGGTCAGGCGAAAGAGGTGCTCGGAGATGTCGAGCGTACAATCTGGGGAGTCAGCGCTGTTTCTGCCCACGTCCTGATTAGCCTCGTATCGAAAGGGCCCGGTAATCGTCGGGTGCCGCGGAAGGTTTATGAAACGATAATGGTTAACATCTCGCGAGTCCCGCGCCGCGAATCTATAGCTGTTCTACCGCTTTCGCAATTATGGGGCAGGTTGTCCCGAGGCGAGGACGAGGCGCCCCGGGAATGGGGCAGCATGCCCTGAATCCGGGGCGCTGCGTCCCGCCAAGCAGGTCGAACCGAAGCTAAGCACACAAAAATTTACGATTCGCGAACGGCCGGTTCGCAGTCCCGTTGCTCGGCCGGCAGCCGACTGATCACCCTTTGCTTGGGCGCGGTTCCGTCGCGTCTCCAACCGAAGGAAATCCACATGCAGTCTGTCCTCAAAAAGAGCGGACACGCGGAGCTGGCGATCCTCGCCCTCGCCGTGCTCCTGTTCGCATTCTTCTTCTTCGCGGGGCCCGCGTTCGCCGGCGCCGACACGACGTTCAACACCGCGCTGACCAAGTTCACCGACTTCCTCGAGGGGTCCGGCGGCAAGATCATCACCGTGCTCAGCCTTGCCGGCGGCATCGTCGCGCTCGCCTCCGGTCGGTTCTCGATGGGCCAGATCGCGATTCCCGTCGGCGTCGGCGTGGGCGCCGGCACCGGCATTCCGATCGTCACCTCGACCGTGACCGCGACGATCTGAACCGATCCGAGGCCTGGCGCGGAGTAGCAGCTCCGCCCGGGCACAAGGAGGGGGTGGTGCAATGGCCGCAGACAAGTACGTCATTCCAACTCATCTGGACGATCCCGAGCTGATCGGGCTGTGGACGCTGGATGAGTTCCTGGCGATGGTCATTCCATTCGTCTGGGGGATCCTGTCTCAGCACATCCTCATCGGCATGCTTCTTTCGGGTGCGGGCTGGTGGGGTCTCAGAAAAGCTAAGGCAGGCCGGGCGACGTCCTGGCTGCTTCACCTGGCCTATTGGCATCTGCCGGCCGGCTTCACCGGTCTCAAGGCCACGCCACCCTCATATCTCCGACTGATGGCGGGGTGATATGGAACTTTCCTATAGCCATACGAACAGCCAGCGGATCCTGCGCCAGCGCAACATCCTGGCCGTTGCCGCAGCCGCTCTGGGCGTGCTCACCCTGCTGCTCTTCACGGTCAGCCTGTCGCGCGATCGGGAGGTTGTGCTGCAGCCGGTGCTGCGCTCTCCGCTGACGATCAGCTCCGCGGGCGTCAGCCGCGAATATCTCGAGATGATCACCCGCGACACGGTCGTGCTGACGCTCGATCGCAGTCCGCAAAATCTCGAATACTGGATGAATGCGGTGCTCGATATTGCGAGCCCGCGCACGCAGGGCAAGATCAAGGCCGACCTGCTCAAGATCGTCAATGAGCAGCGCGGCTCGTCGATCTCTCAGTTCTTCACCATCCAGAAGATGGAGATCGATACCAAGAACCTCCGCTCGGAGGTGACCGGCGAGCTACACACAATCGTCGGCAACAAGGTCATCTCCAGCGAGAACCGGACCTTCCGCTACGACTGGGAATATTCCGGCCTGTCGCTGAAGCTGGTCGGCTTCGGAATGGTGAAGACCGGCGCCGCCAAGGACCAACAGGGGAGCGACCAATGATGCCGGTCTATGCCATCGGGAGTGCCGCCCTCGGCACTGCCTTCCTCACACGCGTCTATTGCCATGCGAGCCGCTTCATTGGCGCGAGTCTCGTTGCCGTCGCACTCTTTCTCATCGCCGAGCCGGCCTTTGCCGACCAGACGATCATGGCGAGCGACAGCGCGCAGGTCGATTGCACTGCCTCGGCCAAGGACCTTACACGCATCAGCCTTGTCGAAGACGAATTCGCGTCGGTTTCGAAGATTTCGACCGGCAATCCGCAGGACGACTTCTCGGTCGTCAACGAGCCGGTGCGCGGCGATATCTATTTGTCGGTGCCCGATGGTTTCGGGCGTCCCGCGCTCTCGTTTTTCGCGACAAGCAAGCGCGGCTATGTCTACAAGTTCGTCTGCCGCATCAGCGGCGACCAGGCCGCCCAGGTGTTCGTTTCGAACCCGGCGATCGCCAATGAGCGGGCCGCGGAGAACGGTCCCACGAACCAGCTTGGCCCCCAGGATGCGGCGGTTGAGCTTGTCCAGGCGATGTATTCGAACGCCGTCGCGGACGGATATGAGATGCGCCAGCGCACCCTTCGCCCGGTTTATGTCGGGACCCTCAAGGTCCAGATGATCGCCGAGTATCGGGGGGCAGAGCTGACCGGCAGGGTTCTCCGGATCGAGAACAAGGGCGACCAGAGCGTCGAACTCACCGAGAGCATGATCGCTCCATCGAGCGCGCTCGCCGTGTCGATCGCCGAGAGCAAGCTGGCACCGGGCAAGGTCACCACGGCCTATCTCGTCTCGCAGAATGGCCCCAGCCCGCTGGCTGGCCAAAACACTCTCACGGGAAGGTGAGGATATGGCTCTTTCCGACATCCTGAACCGCAAGCGCCGCCCGCTCGACGGGGGCTCCGAAGAGGGGGTCTCCCCGGTCTCCGGAGACCTTGGCGGCAATGATGCGGTCCGCCGCCGACAACGCCTGCTGCTGGCGGGTGCAGCGGGCGTGGGTCTCGTCATTTCCTCTTTCTGGATCTTCGGCGGTGACGACGACAAATCCAAGCTCGCCGACGATGGCGTGAGCGAGGTCAACGTCTCGACCAAGGATCTCGTCAACCGCAATCTCTCGCAGCAGGAGTGGATGGCGCTTTCCGAGAATCGCTTCCAGTCCACCGAGAACCAGCTCAAGTCGATCGACGGGCAGAACCACCGGCTCGAGATGCTGACGGCGCAGGTCGAGGCCCTGAAAGGCCAGAACCAGGCGATGCAGGCCGATGGTCAGCGTGTGCTGTCAGCCTACCAGGCCGAGAACGAGCAGCTGCGCCGGCAAGTCGCGGACCGCCGCACGGCGCAGGCGCCGACGCCCGGACCCTCAGCGATGTATGGCCCCAATGGACCGCAGGCCTATCAGCGTCCCGACGGACAGGGCGGCGCACAGGGGGTCGCTCCGGTTGCCTCTCCCGCCGAGGTGAAGCTCGTCAATTTCACCACGGCCGACAGCGGAAACGCTTCGCGGGTCGCCAAGGGCAACACGGTCTATACCGACAGCGTCAACTATCTGCCGCCCAACAGCTTCGCGCGCGCGAAGGTCATCGTCGGCGTCGATGCCAGCGCCGGAGTCAATAGCCAGAGCGATCCCTTGCCGGTGGTGCTGCGCGTTACGGGCCCGGCGCGCTCGGTCTATCAGAATGGCCGCCTGCTCACGACGAAGATCGAGGGCTGCCTCATCAACGGCGCAGCGCGCGGCGATCTCTCGAGCGAGAAGGTCTACGTCAAGCTCCAGAAGATGACGTGCCCGCAACCCGGGGGCCGCTATGCCGTGTCCGAGGTCAAGGGCTTCATCGCCTTCGGCGGCAAGACGGGCGTGCGCGGCCGGGTGGTCTCGCGCGAAGGATCGCTCGTCACGCAGGCCTTCCTGGCAGGTCTGGCCGGCGGGTTCGGGCGCGGCTTCTCCGCCAACGCCAACTCGGTCTTCCAGGGCACCAACATCACCACCAATGGCCAGCGCCAGAAGCTCTCGACCGGCGACATCCTGGAAGGCGGCTTTGGCGAAGGCGTCGCCCAGACCGGCGACATGGTCTCCAAATATCTGATCGAGCGCGCTGAGCAGTACCAGCCGGTGATCGAGATGCCGACCGGCATCGACGTCGAAATCGTTTTCCTGGAGGGTGTTTATGTCCGCAATTGACCGCATACGCACGCTGGCGCGTCCGTCGCGCCTGGTCCTCACCACGCTTCTTGGGCTCAGCGTTGCCGGTATCGCGCTTGCGGCCGACACCAACAGCCCGGAAGATCGGGTCCGGCTGCTGCTGAAGACGCGGTTGCCCAAGACGCCGGTCACCGCGATCGATTGCGGGAAGATCACTGGACTCTGCGAGGTCACCGCAGGCGCCAACCTGTTCTACGTGGACACCGGGGCGCGCTTCCTCGTCATCGGGCGTGTCTATGACATGCAGACCCGGCAGGACATCACCGCCGCCCGGCTGCTCGAAATGAACCCCGACATGCTCGTAGGTGCTGCGGCAAAGGCGAATGCCACGGCCAATGCGGGCGGCGACGACGAAAGCGCCCAGCTCGCGGCGGCGACGCCGGGGCGCGCCGAGAAGCTTGCCCGCCCTGCGACGCCGCAAAAGCTCTCGCTTGCGGAGTTGCCGCGCGACGGCGCCATCGTCTGGGGCAATCCGTCGGGCCAGACGGTCACGGTGTTCACCGACTTCCGCTGTGGCTACTGCCGGGCGCTGACGAGCGTGCTGAAGGATATGAACCTTCGCGTGGTCGAACGGCCGATCTCGGTCCTTGGAAGCCGTGACGTTGCGGATCGTGTCTACTGCGCCAGAAACCGGGAGGCTGCCCTTCACGCGGCCTATGCGGGCGAGGAGGTAAAAGGCGGCGCATCCTGCGACACCTCTGGCCTCGATGCGAATGAGGCATTCGCCCACCGCCATGGTCTGAGCGGTACGCCCGTCATCGTCCGTGGTGACGGCGCGGTGATCGAAGGTTACCGCCCGCGTGCATTCCTCGAAAATTGGCTCAAGGGAGGGCAGTCGTGACGCGGCGGTCCTCCACGGCGCGTGTTAGCGCGCGTCGGCGGCTCTCGCTTGCCGGCACGCTTGGCCTCACCAGCCTGCTCGCGCTGAGCGGTTGCGCCAGCCTCGGCGGCAATGTGCGCGGCAGCTTCTCTTGCGCCGCACCGGATGGAATCTGCGCGCCGAGCTCGACGATCGACGATCGCGCCCTGGCGCTCATCTCCGCAGACGCTTCCGAGGCCGATACCTTGCCCACAGGCAATCAGCGGCAACCCATGCGCGGCCGGTCAAACCGTGCGGAGGTTATCCAGCCAGCTCGCCTCGCCGCGGCCGACGCGGGGCGCACACAGGAGAAAGTGCTGCGGATCGTCTTTCAGCCTTACATCGACGAGCGGGGACGGCTCCACGAAGCGAGCGCGGTCCATGCGGTCGTCGCCCGCGGCGAGTGGCAGCAGCAGGCGCTGATGCAGGCATCCTTGCCGCCGCGCCGCACGGCCGCCGCCGCGTCGGCTCTGCCGGAATCGCTGGCCGATGCGGTCGACCGGGCCGATCCACCGCTGGAGGGTTCCGCCGCCGCTGATCCGAATGCTCCGGATCCGGCTGCCGTTGCTGCCGCGCGGGCACGCAAGCCCGATGCGGTGCCAGATCCAATCGGTGCTATCAAAGCGGATGTCAGGACGCGTCTTGCCCCCAGGGCGCAAGCGGCATCCGGCTCGGGAACGGCGGCGGCTTTGAGCCATTCACCGCCGGCTGCCGCCTCGTCGGTGCTCCCACCCCCCTCAGGGGCATCGACGGGCGGCAGTCCCGAAGCAAAGGCGCCGGTACCGCCGCCGGCTGCGGGTGTGGCCGGAACGGAGGCGGCCGCGCGCGTGAAGGCCGATCCCCGCTATCAAGCGGTCGCGAACGGCGCCGCGAAGGGTGCGCGCGATGCCGCCGCCGCGCAGGCGGGAGTGCAGGCCGCACCCGCCGCGATCGCTCCGACCGTGAAGGCCGCGAACTTCCCTGCTGCCGTCCAGGAGGACAAGTGAGATGGCAGGGGGCGTCTTCGAAAGCCTGCTTGCCGGGATACTTGGCGACGCCAAGCGGCCTGACGCCGAACGGCCGGAACTTGGTGTCCCAATGCTCGCGCACTGGCTGCCCTATCGAAGCTATGATCCCAAAACCGGGATCTTTTACAACAGCGCCTCTCGGGGCTTCGTGATCGAGGCGGCGCCGCTCGTTGGCGCTGATGAGCGGACGGGTGAGATTCTCACGCAATTCCTGTCGGAAGCGATCCCCGCGCCCGGGTGCCTGCAGTTCCACCAATGGATGAGCCCGCGGATCGGCGAGCGCCTCTCGAAATGGTATCTGCCACGCTACTCGGCGCGCGGCGTCTATGAGCGCATGGCCAAGCACAGGGTCGATTTTCTGACCGACGGGGTCTGGAAGTCGCTGTCGGCCGACGCGCCCTTTTCGCTGCGCAACCATCGGGTCGCGATCTCCTATTCGACGCCCGAAACCTCGAGCGTCACGACCGAGGAGATCGTGGCGGTCATGGATGGCCTCATCTCGGCGCTGGCGTCGATCAACGTCTCGGCGCGCAAGATGGACCCGCCGGCGCTGATCGCCTGGATCGACGACATCACCTCGCCAACGACAGCGGCCGGCGAGGATGTCGTCAGCTACAATCCGCTTGATCCCATCGCCGACCAGGCCATCCGCCGCGACGTCGAGCTGCATGTCGAGCCCGACCGCATGCTGCTGCGGACCGAGCGCTTCCGCCCCACCGGCAAGACGATCGACGAAGCCCCGGAGATCGGCGAGATCCTGCCCGACGTTTTCGACGTCCGCTCCTTTTCCGTCCGGAACCTGCCGGCACGTTGGGCGCCCTGGGATGTCGCGCGCCTCATCGGCGACATGTTCACCGACAAGCTGCGCATGCCGTGCCCGATCGCGACCAATCTCTGCGTCGAATTCCCCGATCCGATGGCCGCGAGCAACAAGGCGAGCTTCAAGTTCATGCGGACGACGAGCCTCGCCGATTCCAAGTCGTCACGCTTCCTCCCGCAGCTCAAGGACCAGAGCCAGGAATGGCGCTATGTGAACGACGAAATCCGCCAGGGCCGCAAGCTCGTTCGGGTGTTCTTCAGCGTCACTTCCTTCTCGCCCAAGGGCCGGGGTGATGCCAACGAGCGGGTGCTGAAGTCGGTCTACCGGGCCGCGGGCTGGGACCTTCTCGACGATCGATATCTGCAGATCATGGGGCTGCTCTGCGCGATGCCCATGACGATGGCGAACGGGCTTTCGCGCGACCTTGAGCGCATGAAACGGATGCGCACGCTGCTGACCACGACGGCCGCCAATCTCGCGCCGATCCAGGGTGAGTTTCTCGGCAGCCAGGTTCCGCATCTGATGCTGATCGGGCGGCGCGGGCAGCCCTATTTCTGGAGTCCCTTCGAGAACAAGGCGGGCAACCATAATGTCGCGGTCGTCGGCAAGTCCGGTTCGGGCAAGTCGGTGACGCTCCAGGAGCTGTGCGCCTCGCTCTGCGGCGCTGGCGCGCGTGTGGTCGTGATCGACGACGGCCGCTCGTTCGAGCACTCGGCCAAGCTGCAGGGCGGCGCCTTCGTCGAGTTCACCATGTCGTCGGGCTTCTGTCTCAACCCCTTCAGCATGATCGACGAGGAGCTGGCCAGGCAAGACGAGGACTATCTGCTCGACTGCATGGCGATGCTGAAGGCCATCGTGAACCAGATGGCACGTCACATCGACCGGCTGAACGACACCGAGCGGGGCCTGATCGACGGCGCGGTCAATGCGGTCTGGGAAGAGAAGGGAAGGGCCGGCTCGATCGACGATGTGATCGCCGCGCTCGATGCGACGGGCAACCACCAGGCGAGCGACCTCGGCATCGCCATGCGGCCCTTCTCGAGCGGAGGCACCTATGGCCGCTTCTTCCAGGGCGAGGTGTCGTTCGAACTGTCGGCGCAGCTCACCGTGTTCGAGCTGTCCGACCTGTCCTCCCGCGAGGAACTGAGGAGCGTGGTCCTCACCGCGATCATGTTCATGTCGCAGCAGATGATGCGCAAGATCGATCGTTCGATCCCCAAGGCGCTGCTGCTCGACGAAGCGTGGCAGATGCTGCGCGGCGGCGCGATGGCCGACTTCATCGAGACCTATGCGCGCACCTGTCGCAAATATGGCGCCTCGCTGGTGACGGCGACCCAGTCGCTCAACGACTATTACAAATCGGCCGGCTCCGTTGCCGCGCTGGAGAATTCCGATTGGTTCGTGATCCTTCAGCAAAAGCCGGAGACGATCGCGGATTTCAAGAAGCACGACCGCTTCGAGATGGACGATTACACCGACGCGCTGCTGCGCTCGCTCAAGATCAACGGCCGTGAATATTCCGATATCCTGATCAAGGGCCCCGAGACGCTGGCAGTCGGGCGTCTGGTGCTCGATCCCTTCTCGGCCACGGTCTACTCGTCGAGCCCCGCCGTCTATGCCGCGATCGAGGACCTGGTCGCGCAGGGCCTCAGCATGGACGAGGCGATCGAGCGGATCGCCTTCCCCGACAATCCCGAGAAATGGGCCTCGCACGGCGATGCCGAGCTCGCGCAGGCGGCGGAGTGAGCAATGGCGACCAAGAGCCCACAGACTAAGGTCAGCACGCGCAGCGATCCCTCGGTCGACACGCGCGCCCTGCTCTACTTTGGACTGCATTTTGTGGGATTCCTTGCCTCGACCCTGCTGATGACCTGGGGTCTCTTCGCTCTGTTCTTTCTCGCGCTCGGCGGCTTCTCGCTCGACGGGCTGATGAACCAGCTCAACAACCTGACCACCCGCTACGTCATCGCGACGCCGCCCCGCGTCGCGTCGTTCAAGACCGTCTTCGCCGTGGCCCATGTCATCCTCTCTGCAGGGCTCATCGTCCTGCGGCGCGGCAGGATCATGCCCCCGGCCCGAACGCAGGGAGATCCCCGCCATGGCTGAGCAACCCGAACTAGATCTTCCCGCGCCGCCGGTGGCTCCTCCCGAGCCGGCAAGGGCGCCGCGACGGACTTACTTTGCCGGCTATAGCCGGATGCAGATCCTTGGCGGACTGATTCTCCTGGTTGCAGCCATCTGGGGCATGTGGGTGACGAAGACGCTCGTGACGCCGAAGCAGGATCATATCGTCTCGGCCCGCCTGTCATCGATCGTCGGCGAATATGTGCAGGCCCAGGCGCGCTCGGCATCGCCACCGGCGCAGGTCGAGGCCGAGATGCGCACCTTCATGGCGTCGCTCGACAAGGAACTGCAAAGGCGCAGCGCCGGCGGCCAGATCGTCCTCGTCGGGGAGGCCGTGCTGACGAAGAACGTGCCGGACATCACCGACAGCCTGAAGAATGCGGTATATGCTTCGGGCGTCCCACGGCCTCGTCAGGCGTCGGCCGAGCAGCTCCAGCAGCTCGAACAGCAGGCAATGGCGGCCGCTCAGCCGCAAGTCGTGCCTCAGGCACAGATCGCCGGGCAGTTGCCGGGGGCTTCTGTGCCGATCGATCCGATGCTGGCGGCGCAGGGCATGCAAGCCGGTCCCCTGCAACAGCAGGCTGCGCCGCAATATGCCCCGCCGGCGGCGCAGGTGTCCACCTTCGGAGGTCCCGATGGCAGCGGCGGCCAGTAAACCCGCTGCCGCGCCGGCTCCAGCCTGGCGGCCGCGGATGCGGCTGTGGCAGCTCTTCGGCCTTTTCGTCGCGGGGAGCATCGTCCTGAGCGCGATCGCCGATTGGCGCAGCGACCATCTCCTGCTGATCAATACGACGGACTCGCTGCCGAACTGGGCCTTCCTGATTCAGCGACACAAGCTGCCGGCGCGAGGCGACTATCTGTTCTTCGATCCGCCTCAGAGCGCGCTCCTACGCCGTCATTTTGGCGCGAAGCCCCGGATGTTCGGCAAGATCGTCTACGGCATGCCGGGCGACACTATCAGCCATGCCGGCCGTGAGGTCGCCGTGAACGGCCGCACGGTCGCGCAGATGAAACCGCTCACGCGGTTCGGCGAGCCGCTGACCCCGGGCGCGACCGGGGTCGTGCCACCGGGATGCTATTTCGCGGCGACGCCGCACAAGGATGGCTTTGACAGCCGCTATGCCGAGATCGGCTTCGTCTGCGCCCGCCAGGTCATCGGAACCGGGGAGCCCGTCCTATGAGGATGCTCGTTACAGGCGGCCTCGCCGTCGCCGCGGCGGTCGGAGCGCTCGTCGTCATTGGGCCGATGCGATCGGAAGCGAAGGATTACGGTCAGGCCGCGCAGACCTTCCCGGTGATCGAGCCTGATCTGCTCGCGACGATCGAGAACCGCCTGAAGCGCGCGGAGGCGAGCGGCGAGCTCGCGCGCACGAACGAGATGTTTGCCAAGCGCGTCGAGGCCAAGGTCCGCCGGCCCGATCCTGTGTCGGGCATCACGCCCGCGCGCACCGCCCGAACCTGGGACTTCGATCCCTCGATCACGATGGAACGCGACATTCGCGACCAGAAGGGCAATCTGATCGCCGCCAAGGGCCAGCGCATCAACCCGCTCGACCTCGTCACGATCCGGCAGGATCTGGTTTTCATCGACGGCGATGACGCCGAACAGCTTTCCTGGGCCACGGCCCGCTATTCCGACATCAAGGCCAAGATCATCTTCGTGAATGGCTCGCCGATCGAGCAGATGACCGCGAAGAAACGGCGCTTCTACTTCGACCAGGAAGGCAAGCTCACCTCGCGCTTCGGCATCGAGCACACGCCTGCGGTCGTTGCCCAGGCTGGAAAGGTCATGAAGGTCACAGAGGTCGTCCTCCAGACGGGAGGACCGAGCTGATGCCGCTGTGGCTCGACATGCTCCGCACGCCGATGGCGGCCCCTGAGACGGCCGACCTTCGCCGTCTGCGACGGATCTGGCAGATGTTGTGCCTATCGCTTGGCGCCAGCGTCCTCGCCCTGCAGCCGCTGCTGCGGCTGCTCGGCCGGGCGGCGCCCTGCGTGATCGCCGCGCTCCTCGTCGCGGCGATGCTGACCACCGCGCTCTACCTCGCGCGAAAGCACCGCGCCGACACCGCTTTTCTCGATGCCGCCGGGGAGGACCAGTGATGCGCGCCGTTCGATCCGCTGTGCGGTTGCTCCTGATGACGATCGCGGCCTTCGTCCTCGCGCCGAGCGCCGAGGCGGCCGGTCCGACCTGCCACGGCAAATTCGTCAATCCGATTACCGACGTCTGCTGGTCCTGCCTCTTCCCGCTATCGGTCGGCGGTCTCAAGATCTGGCCGAGCGGCCGCCCGGATACCAGCAATCCCGCCTCGCCCATCTGCCTGTGCGGCAGTCCCATTCCGCGGATCGGCATCGCCGTCGGCTTCTGGGAGCCGGCGCGGCTCGCCGACGTCACGATGAAGCCGTGGTGTTTCCCGAACCTGGGCGGCATCCGCATCGCGCCCGGTTTCGACATCGGGCAGGGATATCTCGCGGGGCCGTCGATGGTCGGCGGGCGATCCCAGAGCACCGCGAAGTGGCATGTCCACTGGTATGTCTATCCGCTGCTCTACTGGATGGAGATCCTGACCGACTTCGTCTGCTTCGAGCAGGCGAGCTTCGACATCGCCTATATGACCGAGATCGATCCGCTCTGGCAGGATGACTCGCTGACGGCGCTGATCAACCCGGAGGCGATCGTCTTCGCCAATCCGATCGCGCAGGTCGCCTGCGCCGGCGACTGCATCGCCGGTACCGTCCATCTCCCGCTCGACCCACTGTTCTGGTGCGCGGGCTGCCAGGGCAGCATGTATCCGCTGAACGGCAACGTCCCGTCCTCGATCGGCCATGTGCAGTCCTCGCGGCTCGCCCTGTCGCGCTTCGCCTACAAGATGCACCGCGAGGCGCTGGCCTGGGGCACGATGGGTTCGGCGGGACTCTGTAAGAAGTATCTCATGCCGATCATGCGGAAGCAGCAATATCGCTTCCAGATGGTCAATCCGATCCCGACGGTGAGCGGCCGCTTCGCCTGCTCCGCGATCGGGGCATCCACCATGCCGCCTGACGCAGGCCGCGCCTATCCCGCTGCCGGCGAGGACATGGGCTACCTCGTCTGGCGCAAGCGCAACTGCTGCGTGCTCTAGGAGGCTTGTCGATGCGCGCATATCTGTGGGGCTCCGCTGCGATTATCGCGGTCGCCAGCGTAACGGCACTGCTTGCCCAGACCGTCGACGGGATCGACGTTCAGGCGATCAAGCAGCGTTCGGCCGATCTCCAGGCCGATGCCGAGGCGTTCGTCAACCAGGTCAAGGACAGGGGCGATGCCTTCCGCGAGGATGCGGCACAGTCACGCGACGCCGGAATGGCCAATATGCAACGGGTCGCGAAGAGCGAGCTGCCCAAAGGTCCGGCCGGGCCCGTCGACTTCGATGAGATCGTCGCCGGTGCCGCCTCGAACGCAACTGCCGAAAAGGGCGAGGCGCCCCAATTTATCGTCTTCGCCAGCCTTTCGATGCCGCCGCAGTCGCTGAAGAAGCTGATCGCGGATACCGCCAGGGCCGGCGGTGTGGTGGTCTTTCGCGGCTTTCCGAACAATTCGATGAAGGAATTCGCGGGCCGGCTCGGCAAGATTGTCGATCGGCAGGACGATTTCGCGAATGTCGGGATCGATCCGCGCCTCTTCCGGGCCTTCGATGTGCAGGCGGTGCCGACCTATGTTGCGGTCTCGTCGGACTTCGATCTGTGCGCTGGATTTTCCTGCCAGACGAAGGTGCCGCCCTATGACCGGCTCGTCGGCAACGTCTCGGTGGAATATGCGCTCGAGCAGTTCGTCGATGGCAACGGCCCTGGCGCGCGGATCGCTGCTGTCGGCCTCTCCAACATGCGCAAGGCTGCCCAATGAGGCGAGCGCTTGCCTGGGCTGCGCTGTTTGCAGCACTGGCGATGGGATCGCCGGCAGTCGGGCAGATGACGCTCGATGAGGCGCGGCAAGAAGGAAAGGCGCTCGGTACCGAGAAGCGGAACGATTCCACGCTCGTGCCGTCGAGCGACGCGCAGGCGGCCGCGGTGCCCGGCTATTCGGGCACGAGCCTGCCCGAGGGCTCCTATTTCGACGATCCGGAAAAGCTCGAGGCGGCTGCCCAGTCTGCCAAGTCGTCGAACGAACAGTACCGGATAACGACCGATGCTGATCGCACCCGAGCCACATTCAGCAATTCCGAGATCCTCTCGACCACGGCGCGCGCGACGTCGGTGGAGAATGATCCGTCGACCTATCTCGCCGGCGAGTCGATGGGAGGGACCAAGGGCACCTGCGTGCCGCTCCCGGCTACGACCGGCAGCGCGGGCTATTACGAGACGAGCTGCAATGCCGGCAGCAAGGTCACCACAGAGGCGCGGACATGCGACGTCACTCTCGACGTTCGCGCCGAACCGCGGACGGTCTACACCTATTATACGGGCCGTTTGAGCTTTCTTCCGACCGATGGCGGTCCCTATCCCGCGCGCGCGGCATTCGACGACGAGATCGCGTCGGGTGTGTGCTGGGAAAGCCGGGTCATCGACTATTGCGACAATATGAGCGCCTATGGGTATACTGCGGCGCCCAACTGCAAGAGCCTTGGCCATACGGCCGTCGAGGTCAAATGCACTGCCGAAGCCCAGGGCATCACGCCGGGCGAGTACCATCCGGGATATGTGCTATCGACTGGCAACTATTGGCTGACCAGGCAGGACGAGCCGGCGGTCCCGGTCGTGACGCGCAATGAGGGACTGTGCGCCGCGAACGCTGGGGACGCGAACTGCACGCTCGAGACGGAGGTGTGCACGTCGAGCGACCCGGTGACGAGGATCGTCAATGGCGTTCCGGTCACGCAGCCCTGTTGGGCGTGGCAGCGGACCTACCAATGCCATCGCATTTCGTCCGCCAACGACTGCGGCGATCTCGAGGCGAATGGAAGCTGCACATACCTCAGGACCGAATGCCTGGACGAGGAACCGGATGGGGGCCCATGCAAGGTCGAGAACCGGGTGTATCGCTGTCCTACGCCGTCAGGCGGAACGAGCGATGCGCCCCAATATATCTGTGGCGACGACGTCTATTGCATCAACGGTGACTGCGAACCGATCGTTCGCGAGGCGTCCACCGAGTTCAAGGATGCGCTGGTCGCTCTCCACTCGATCGACCAGGCCGGCAAGGAGTTCGACGAGACCAATTTTACGGTCTTCAAGGGTAATCGCGAGACCTGCCACAAGCCGGTCTTCGGTCTGATCAACTGCTGCGCGGGTAAGACGTCGGGCCTTCTCACCGTCGGTGCCGGCGCTGCGGCGCTGGCGGGAGGACCGGCCGCGATCGCCGCGCTGGCGACGCCCTTCCTGACCTTGTTCGCCTGCTCGCAGGACGAGATGAAGCTCGACATCAAGGACCGCATGGGCCTCTGCCACAATCTCGGCACCTATTGCTCGTCGAGCTTCCTCGGCATCTGCAGCACGCGCCGCACGGCCTATTGCTGTTTCGAAAGCAAGCTCAGCCGGGTTCTTCAGGAGCAGGGCCGCCCTCAATTGGGCAAGGCATGGGGCTCCGCCAAGAAGGAGCAATGCCTCGGCTTCACGATCGATGAGTTTTCCCGTCTCGACCTGTCGGTGATGGATTTCACCGAGGTCTACGCGGACTTCATGGACGCGGCCAAGCTGCCCGATGAAGTCCAGACCATGACCGAAATCCAGCAGAAAATTCAGAATTACTACGACCTTCACGGCAAGTGAGATGGGCGAACCCGTCTCCTTGTCGCCGCGACGCAGCACCCGCCCAAGGACATAGGACCATGCCGTTCTTCATCATCGAGCTTCCCGCCCTTCTCGCGTCGCTCACGATGCAGCCGCCGGCGGCGGCGCAATCCCATCGCTGTGGAACGCCTCCTGCCAGCGTGGCCGATTGCTGCGTCCACCTCGCAGCCTGGGACGGCGCGCCAGCCACGGCGCTGTCGACCCATTCTTCCGCGCATTCTCCCTCAGCCGATGAAAGGACGATGAGCGATGTCGATGATCGCTAGAATTTCGATGCTGGTCGCCCTCGGCGCTGGCCTGACGGCACCGCTCATGGCGCAGGACGCTCCAACGTCATCCGATGCGATCGAGCAGAGCCGACCCGACGAGTTCTACTGCGGCGAGCGCAAGCTCGGGCAATGGTTCTATTGCGACAGGCCGAAGGCAGCGCCCCGGGAGGCGCCGGCTGCACCGCCGCAGCAGAGCGCGGTCGACCGCATGACCGCGATCACCAGGCATCTCGACGAACTGAAGGCGAAGGCGATCCTCGAACCGTCGGAGGAGAACGTCATCGCCTATGTCCGCTTCCAGCGCGAGCAGCTCGACCGGGCGTCGACTTTCTCCGACGTCTGGCAGCGGGCGCTATGGCAGAACCCTGACATCGACTATACGCTGCAAAGGCCGGTCTCGACGGTCGGCAAGCGGGCGTGGCTCGACAATCGCAAGGCCGACCGCGACGCGGTGCTCACCAATCTCGGGCAGCGGTACGGGCTCTTCTATTTCTTCGCCCAGAGCTGCGGCGCGTGCGAGCTGTTCGCGCCGATCCTCCGATCGGTGACTGACAGCCACCGCATGGCCGTGATGGCGGTGTCGATGGACGGGGGGCCGAGCCGCGACTTTCCGAACTACGTCGTCGATTCCGGCCAGCGCGCCCGGATGGGCGTGCCTGGCAATGAGACGCCGGCGCTCGTCCTCTTCGACACGGCGACAAGGCGCACCATTCCGATCGGCTACGGCATCCTCAGCGCGGATGAGATCATGGATCGCATCTTCACGCTCACGAACACCAAGGTGGGGAGCGATTACTGATGGCACATCATCCAGGCAAAAGTCGTGCGCGCCGCTTCCTCCGCTCGGCGGGTGCCTCGATGGCGATGATCGCCGCGCTCAATTTGGCAATTGTCGGCGTGGCGCGCGCCGACGTCGCCTCCGAGATGAACAACTTTTTCTCGGACGCGGGCGGGGCGGCCAATGTCACCGGCCCTTCGGCCTTCCAGGGACAATCCGCCGGCTACTATTCACTCGGCAATGTCTGGACGCGTTTTCCGCAGAAAAGCGTGCAACCGTTCAATCTTCAGCTTCCCAGCGCCCGGGCGGGCTGCGGCGGCATCGACCTGTTCTCGGGCAGCTTCTCGTTCATCAACGCCTCCGAGATCGTGGCCATGCTGAAGGCCACTGCGAACAATGCGCTCGGCTTCGCCTTCAAGCTCGCCATCGATTCCGTATCGCCCGAGATCGGCAAGGTCATGGACGAGTTCAGCCAGAAGGCACAGCTCCTCAATCAGATGAACATCTCGAGCTGCGAGACCGCGCAGGCGCTGGTCGGCGGCATTTGGCCGCAGATGGAAACGACGCGTGCGACGATCTGCGAGGCGGTCGGAAATAGTCAGGGCGTGTTCTCCGACTGGGCGGCTTCCCGCCAGGGCTGCAACAACGGCAACAGGCGGGATTCCACGATCGCCGGCAACACCGACGCGTCGATGAAGGACCAGCTGGTGGGGGAGCCGCATAACTATACGTGGGAGGCTCTCAAGAAGTCCGCCAAGTTCGGCGCGTTCGACCAGTCCTTCTCCGAATATATCATGACGCTGGTGGGCACGGTTGTAACGACGCCGTCGACCGATCCGAGCGTGGGCGGCAAGGTGGTGATGTTCGGCCCGGCCGAAGAGGCCGTCGTGACCGCCCTGCTTGACGGCACGGCGGACGCTCCGGCCGTCAAGATGCTCAAGTGCAACGACGAGAATTGCTACGACGTCGGCGAGCAGACCCTATCGGTCCCTGCATCCTCGGCGCTGCGGCCGCGCATCGCGACGATGATCAAGTCGATGAGCGACAAGATCCGCTCCGACACGCCGCTCAATGCGGCCGAAAAGCAGCTCCTCAATCTCGCGACGGTGCCGATCTACAAGATTCTCGCCGTACAGGCCTATGCGCACTATGCGCTCACCGACGGCGAGATTCAGACGCTCTCCGAAATCGTGGCGGTCGATCTACTCTCGGCCATGCTCGACAACATGCTGGACCGCGTCGAGCAGGCGAAGGTCCACTACCAGACCTTCGACCAGGAGACCGCGACCCAGTGGAAGCAGCAGATCGCGGCGACGCGCGCGAAATTCAGCCAGCGGGATGTCCGGCTGAATAACAAGCTGCAGGTGACCATGCAGATCATCAACCGCAGCATCATGCTGGAATCGACGCTGCAGAACTCGATGACGCCGGGCATGGCCTCCGCGCTCAATTTCTCGCGCGGACTTAATGCGCAGGGACTGAACTAGGGCGGGGGCGCGGCGATGCTGGAGGTCTTCACGGTCGGCGGCGGCGAGTATCTCGTCAACGTGTTCAATGCCGTCGCGGCCTGGTCCGGGGGAGGGGGCTATCGCTCGCTCCTGCGGGTCGTGATGGTGATGGGCCTCATCTACTCGCTGCTCGTTGTCGCGTTCACGCTCAACTACAAGGCGTGGATGAACTGGTTTTTGCAGGCGACTGCGATCTACCTGTGCCTGATGGTGCCGACGGTCAGCATCAAGGTGACCGATCGGATCAACCCCAGTCTGGCGCCATCGACGATCGACAATGTGCCGATGGGCCTTGGCGTTCTCGCCAGTTTCACGACCCAGGTCGGTGATTGGCTGACGCGCACCGCCGAGACCGTTTTCGTCATGCCGAGCGAACTCAACTATTCCAGCAATGGCATGGTCTATGGCGCGCGCCTGTTCGACGCGACCCGCAATTTCGTGGTGAGAGATGCCGAGTTCTCGACCAATCTCGAGAGCCACTTCAAGAACTGCGTCTTCGGGGATGTGATGCTCTACCAGAAGTCGCTCACCAATCTCGCCAAGGCGCCCGACCTATGGGCGGCGATCGGGCCGGGATCGGAGGCGCGCTCGCAGGAATGGCTGGAGCGACAGGGCGACGGCACCGTCCAGAACTTCATCGTCACCTGTCGGCAGGCCTATCAGGCACTTGACGCCCAATGGGCGCCGATGATCGAGGCCAACGCTCCGCTGTGGGGCAAGGAGGTCTACCCCAAGCTGAGCAACGCCCTGGCTGCCGACAAGCTCAAGCACGACGTGCCGATCGCGAACACCGCCTTTACCGGATCGGGGAGCAATTTCACCGAGACGATGCGCCAGAACACGGCCATCAACGCATTCATGCAGGCGCGCAACAGCATGGCCGGCGGCGCTGGCGCCGCGGCAATCGACACCTTTGCGCAAACGAGGGCCGACATTCAGGCGCGCAACACCTACAACTCGATCGCGCAGCAAGCGATGGCCTGGGTGCCGATCCTGAACATCGTGCTGACCGTCGTCTTCTTTGCGATGTTTCCTGTGATTTTCCCGCTGTTCCTCATGCCGCAGACCGGCGTCGGCACGCTCAAGGGCTATGCCATGGGGTTCTTCTACCTGGCGGCGTGGGGTCCGCTCTACGTCATCCTGCACATGATCTGCATGACCAGGGCGGAATCAGCGGCCAACGGCGTGGCCGGGGGAGGGGTGACGCTCGGGAGCTATGCCGGGATCGGTGCAGTCAACGGCGAGACGGCGACGATCGCCGGCTTCATGCTGATGAGCGTGCCGTTCCTCGCGGCCGGTCTGGCGCGCGGGGCGATGTCGATCGCCGGCCAGTCCATGTCGATGCTGGCGCCCGCGCAGAACGCAGCCGAGGCGGCGGCGCTCGAGCAGACTACCGGCAACTACTCCTATGGCAATGTGAGCTGGGCTAACTCGACGTCGAACATGCGCCAAGCCGATCAGTGGACCACGGCGCCTAGCTATATGGGTGGTGCGCCGAGCATCGGTTGGCGCCAGGATAACGGCGCTATGATCAACGGGTTCGGCAATGGGCAGGACGTGTTCGACACCTCCAGTGCGATCTCGCGCCTCGGCTTCACGCCGACGATGACGACGGGATCGGTTGCCGAATGGCGTGAGATGGCCAGCGAAGCGCACCGGCAGGCGCAGGCCTACGAAAATGCTGCCAACGAGATCTTGACCTCGACCCATACCAATCGCAGCGCGTTTGGAACATCCTCCGAACGCTCTTCGGGCTGGGATTCCAGCAGCGGGCGCCAAGAGAACACGGCAATCGAGCGGTTCGATCGCAGGACCGCCACGAGTTCGGATGGATTGGAGGAGCGGTCGACAATCTCGCAGAATGAGCGTGTCTCGCGCAATCACGCTCGTGAAGCTGGTACGACAGATCAGGTTTCAGGATCACTGTCGGCGGGGCTTGGCGGCGGAAGAGGCGGCGGCCAGGCCGGACAAGGAGGCCAAGGGGGCGGTCGCCGCAGTGTCGGCGGTGGTGCGTTGCCGGGACTCGGCATCTCGATCGGAAAGTCGGGCACGCAAAATGATCAGATGCGCTACGAAGCCAACGAAAGCAGAAACAATGACAACGGAAATACGTCTTCCAGCGGCTTTAGGGAAGACCACGCTAACGGAACAGGCGCAACTTCGTCTGACGGCACCTATTCACGCGGCGGGTCGTTCAGCCGGGCTTCGAGTTCGTCTTCGTCGTCGGTGGGGACCGAGGACTCGCTGGCTCGTGCCCGGTCTTATTCAGAGACGGCGCGGAGACTCGAAGAGCTGTCCCAGCAGCTCTCGCGCGACGCCAGCTATGCCGAGACGCATGGCATGCAGCTCAGCGAGAATTTGAGCCAGGATTTGGCCCAATGGTATCGTCGCCAACAGGTTGAGAATCCAGGTCTCGATGCACCCGAGCTGTGGGCGACTGATCTTAGCGATCAGCAGCGGGCTGTCCGGCAGGGTATGATCACGCGGTGGATGCACGAGAAGCAGGATGGTATTCGGTCGGAGATTGAGGGCGATCTGCACCAGCCAAATCTCGTTGACGTTCACAGGCCGGCGCTCAGCAGTGCTGCCGACGTAAGGGCTTCCTATCGTCCGCACGGTGTTGACCGCCTTCCGGGGGGACCAGGTGGCGGCGATCCCGGCGCAGCCGTCAGAGTCATCTCGTCTGGTAAGACCGAGGTGGATGGTGCCCGCGCCGCAGCCCAATCAATAAGAGGTCAGCGCGTGCAGGGAAACGTCGACTTGCAAGGCGAAGTGAACCAAGGGGTAGACCATGATTTCTTCCGGGATCCCAAGTTGAGGGAATGATTACGGGATAAAGTAGAAAAAATACCCGATGAATCCCACCATCAGCGCATAGGCTAAGGCATAGCCAATGATTCCGCCCTTCGTAGGATTCCCATTCTCATCCGTGATGAGTTCGATTTCTGGAATTTCTTCTTCGATGATCCGATAAACAGGATAGCCAGACGAATGCGTTCTGTGAAGCAAGTCGGTATCTAGTTTGACGATTCTCATAACGAGTAAATTTAACATGGAGAGCTAAGTCGCGCAAGGATGCGGCGTTTTTCGACCTCAAAGGCGTTGCAAGGAGGGATGCTTAATTCGGGATCATTTCAGCCGGACAAATCCGCGCGACCCGGGCCTTGGATGCCTCAATTCTGGCACGGTAGCCGCGACGCCGCTCCGCCATGAAATTGTCTGCGGCTCGCTGTCGAAGTGTACGCTCTTCGTATGTAGGGGCTGTGTTCGTGAGGGCGGGGTAGTTGACCGGGTCCCGCGCTCGCTTGGACTGGTACCAGTTGGCGAATTCCTGGGTCATCATCGGGCCCATAGCTCCGCCGTGGGCTTCGACGTCGTCTGCATCTGCATCCATGAGATCGCCAACCTCCCTGAACACGCGGGCCGATTCCTGCAGCGCTTCAGCGCATGCGATGCGGCGGTCGTCTTGCGCGTGTAGTGCGGAGGGCAGAGCTGCAGCCAAGGCAACCAGGAGTGCCGGACTCGCCCTAAGTGCCTTTTGCCACGAGCCGTGGAAAGCCATCGCCAATTCAGACGTCCTCCCTTGTTCACGCTTTTCATGTATGGACGGCAAGCGTTGCTTGCGTAATTCTGCTGTAAATCGCAGGATCTGCAATTGGTTATTGCGTGACACTGGCGGATTCTCGCTTCCACTTCGTGAGCACCCAGCCTCCGCGCCTTCCCCAGATCGACGGCGAAACGTACCGATCTATCCTTGCAAAACTAAAATATAAGTTTAGATATGCAAGGGTGATTATAGAGCGTCGTGCCAAAGCACAGGTCGGGGAAGCGCTGGCACGGCAGGCGGCCGTGGCCATTATCGGACCACGGCAGGTCGGAAAGACGACGCTCGCTCTGGATATCGCAGACGAGCGGCCTTCGGTCTATCTCGACCTGGAATCCCCCGAAGACCGCGCCAAGCTCGCCGATCCAGCCTTGTTCCTGCGTGCCTACGAGGATCGCCTGGTGATCCTTGACGAAATTCATCGCGCGCCGGAGATCTTTCAGACATTGCGAGGCCTGATCGACCAGGGCCGCCGGCGCGGCCACCGGACCGGTCGCTTCCTCATCCTCGGGTCGGCGTCGATCGATCTCCTCCGGCAATCTGGAGAATCGCTCGCCGGGCGCATCGAATATATCGACATGGCCCCGCTAGATGCGACCGAGATCGCGCCCAAGCCGGGAGCAGAGCAGCAACTTTGGATTCGCGGCGGGTTCCCGGAGAGCTTTCTGGCGCGGACGGATGCTGACAGTTTCGCCTTCCGCCGCAACTTCATCCGAACCTATCTGGAGCGGGACGTGCCCCAATTCGGCCCGCGGATCGCCGCAGAAACGCTCGAGCGGCTTTGGATGATGCTGGCACATGCCCAAGGCACTACCCTGAATGCCGCGCGTCTGGCGGCCAGCCTTGGCGTCAGCAGCCCCACCGTCAGCAGTTACATCGACCTGCTGGTTGACTTGCTGCTTGTCCGAAAGCTGCGGCCGTATTCGAACAACGCGGGCAAGCGCTTGGTAAAGTCGCCGAAGCTCTTTGTGCGTGATAGTGGGCTCGTGCATGCGCTGTTGGGAATAGACGGCTTCGAAGCGCTGTCGGGACATCCGGTTGCCGGCATGAGCTGGGAGGGCTTTGTGATTGAGAGCCTGCTGGCGGCGGCGCCGCACCGTACGGAGGCGAGCTTTTACCGGACATCGGCCGGGGCAGAGATCGACCTCATCATGGAGCTTCCGGGAAACCATGGTCGCTGGGCGGTTGAGATCAAACGCAGCCTGTCTCCCAAACTCGAGCGGGGATTTCACCATGCGCGCGAGGATATTGAACCGGAAAAGGCATATGTCGTGTATCCTGGCAGCGATCACTACCCGGTCGCTGAGGGTGTGGCGGTCATTGGCCTGCGGGGGCTCGCTGAGCTGCTGCTGAAGATCAATTAGCGATCGGCGCCCAAAGCCATAAACTGCCATAACCTCGCTATAGATCCATGACTGTGGGCTTCGCTCGGAGGCGATCGTCTCTTGGCAGAAGGCGCCCCACGTATTGGATTATATGACCCAACTATATCCCTGACATATTCGGACTGAAATTTTCGAGGGATTGAGGAACCTTGGAATTTATGCCAAAGATATGCCATGAAGGTAGCTCGAACCGATAAACTGAGGTCATTGCTCGATGCCTGGGAGCCGCACACCGTGGCGACCAGTCCGCATCTCAAGGCGCGTGGGCTCACGGCTCAGGATCTGCAGAACTATACCGCCTCGCAGTGGCTGGTCTCGCTTGGCCGCGGTGCTTTCAAGCGCCCAATGGAAACGGTGACATGGCAGGGCGCGCTTTACAGCGTTCAATCGCAACTCAAGCTTCCGGTCCATGTGGGCGCGCTGACGGCCCTCGAGATGACGGGCAACAGCCACTATCTGCGCTTCGGAGAGAGAAAGGCCTATCTCTTCTCTCCGCTGCATGTCGTCCTGCCGGCCTGGTTCCAGACGCATTGGGGGGAAGAGGTTCGGCACATGCAAAGCAAGCTGCTGCCGAATGATCTGGGCTTAACCGAGCAGCGAAGCCCGGAAGGCTATCCACTGACCACGGCGACGCCCGAACGGGCCATCCTGGAGCTGCTGCACCTTGCACCCAAGGAATTCGATCTCGTCGAGGCCGGCCAGATCGTCGAAGGCATGACGTCGCTTCGCCCCAAGCTCATGCAATCGCTGCTCGAGGCGTGCACGTCGGTGAAGGTCCGGCGGCTGTTCCTCTATCTTGCGGAGAGGGTGGATCTCCCCGTCATGCGCCATCTGAAGGTGGAGCAGATAGACCTCGGTTCGGGTGATCGCAGCCTTGTGAAAATGGGGCGCTATGTCCCGAAATACCGACTGCTCCTGCCCAAGGAGCTCGTTTCGGGTGGCAACTGAGCAATATCGCGATCAGGTCCGGCTCCTGCTGGATGTCCTGCCGCTGGTCATGGCCGAGCCCGTCTTCGCGCTGAAGGGCGGCACCGCGATCAACCTGTTCGAATGGGACCTTCCGCGCCTCTCGGTCGACATCGATCTGACCTACCTACCGATTCACGACCGGACCCAATCCTTGCGCGCGATCAGTGAGGCTCTCGCCCGGATAAAGGCGGATATCGAACGCCGCCTGCCACCGACCCGCGTAACCCAGACACGACAGGGCCAGGAAGGGATGGAGGTCAAGCTCAACTGCCAGCGCGGCAAGACCCAGATCAAGGTGGAGGTCAATCCCACCCTGCGCGGCCATCTCCTTCCCCTCCGCGACTTGCCATGTTCGGACCAGGTGCAGGAGAGGTTTGAGGCGTTCGTCGAGGCGCGATGCCTCTCACACGGTGAGCTTTTTGGCGGGAAGATTTGTGCCGCGCTCGACCGGCAGCACCCGCGCGATCTGTTCGACGTGAAGCGCCTGCTGGACTCAGAAGGGCTCGTTGACGAGGTTCGTCACGGCGTCGTCGCAGCTCTCGTAAGCCACGGGCGCCCGGTCGCTGAACTGATCAGCCCGAGCCGAAAGGATCAAAGCGCCACGTTCAAGGCGCAGTTCGAAGGAATGCCCTTCGAGCCATTCACCTACGAGGATCATGTCGAAACGCTCGGGCGCCTTGTGCGGACGCTTCACGCCTCGCTGGACGCTGCTGATCGACGGTTTCTCAGCAGCTTCGAAGCTGGGGATCCGGAGTGGGAAAGCCTCCCGCTGCCCGCGATCCGTGAGCTTCCAGCGCCGCAGTTCAAATTGATGAACATCCATAGGTTCAGAGACGAGCAGCCCAAGAGGCATCAGGCCGGTCTGGCAGCGCTGGAAGTGGCGCTTTCGTGAGCAACCCATCTCGGTCGTGAACAGGGCGCAGCTAGGACGGCAGTTGGTCCAATTGAAGGTGGTGCGCTTCATGGACAGCGACGGCGTATTCAATCGCGCCGGGGAGCCAAGGCTGGGGGAGGGGATTGGCGGCGAGCGGATTGTGAATGACATAATATGGCGGTTGGCCACAGAATTTGTCGCGATCATTCGGAAAAGCGTAGAAGCCCGAGCAGCCGACGATCGCGCTGATGCAGCGATAGTCCTCCTGGAGGAAGCTGTCGGTGGGGATCTCTTCGCCGTTGGTCTTGAGCACGGCGTCTTGCCATGAGAGCTGCCAGCTGCTCAGCTGCTGCCCTGTATGCACGTCGACGACGGCCTGCGGGCTGCCGAAGGGAAGCACAGCCATGGCCGCAAGCGGGACGCCGCCGATGCCGTGGGTATCGCCTCCCAGCCGGCAGGCGTTCACGGCGATCACGAACGGGAGGTTCGGATCGACGGCCTCTTGCTCCAGGCATTTGAGATAGCCATCACGCTTGGCCTTGATGACAGACGTCCAGCGCAAGAGCATCTGGTCGGTGGGAACTATCCCAGCGGCGTTGGTGCCGCCATCCTGCCACTCCTGCGGCAAGCCACCCTTGGCGGCGTCGCCCGGCTGTGCGGCGACCGCCTCGATATAGATCCGGCCATCGACCATGAAGTCGGGGCCCTTGTCCTCGCTGGCCATGTCCCAGCCCAGGTCCTGAAAGCGTCCATAGAGCATCGCTTCCCAGATCCGGCTCGCCAGCTTGCCGAGATCGCCGCTCCCGAACTCGTCGAGGAAATGGCGGTCGCGGTAATCCGACTGCGCGAACCTCGCCACCATTGGCGTCAGATAGTTCGCGATGTCGGGATCGCCACTTGGCCAGATGCGCGAGAATGTCGCGCTGATGAGCGCAGTCAGTTCGTCGTTATCGCTCATTTGGTGCCGGGCCGACCATCAAGGCAGGTAAGGGACGACGCCTCGGTCCTCAGGGACTCGAGGCGTCAACCTCGACTAGCCGTTGAGCTTGTCTTTGACGGCCTTCGCGACGGTGAAGGTAAGTTTCCGGGAAGCGGCGATCTTGATGGTCTCGCCATTGGCCGGGTTGCGGCCGTCGCGGGCAGGCACGTCTTTCACCTTGAATTTTCCGAAGCCGTTGAGGCTCACTTCCTCGCCCTTGGCCGCCGCATCCGCGATCGCCGCGAAAACGAGATCGACCGCCTTGCGGGCATCCGCCTTGGTCGTGCCCGTCTGGCCGGCGAGGGTTTCAGCAAGCTCACTATTGTTCATTCGGATGGTCCTCATTTCAGTTGAAATTGCTTACTGCATAGCCGCCTGAACCGGCCTGCGCCATCGGTGCGCTAGGTCTGCATGAAAATGTCTGCCTTGTGGGTGTCCGACAGGCTCATGACACGATGGGCGAATGCTTCGTTCTCGTCGGTCGCCTGATCAATCAGACGTGCGAGCCTTGCCAGATTTTCAGTCTGAAGGTCGCTGAGCGCCGCGCGATCAGCTCGAACGACGTCGATTTCTGTGCTGACGACGTAGGAGAAGAACTTGCCCAACAGGCCCGCGACGACGTCGCTGACCTGGATCAGCGGTTCGTCCTGCGAGTCCACGAACCTGAAGCTATCGACTGGCACGCCGTCACGCATGAGGGGATCGGCCAGCAACTGGTGGCGGACGACTTCCTCGAGGTCGAGAACATGCGTCGAGTTGCGCAGGAGTGCGATCCTGTGGCGGAAGAAGATGTCGAACCCCTCGATCAGGATATGCCGATCCTCATCGCCACCTTCGATGAACGGAAAGCTCTCGCCCTGAATGGCGTCCTCGAGAACCTGAGCAAGAAGTCTCCCATAGAAGGGGTGGAGCTGATCCGCTTCCTCTTCGACCATCTGCAACAAGACGTGATAGAATTGCGGGCCATCGCGGGTGCGTGGCGACAACTACGATGGCCGGTTGAGCGGCAACTATGATGGCCGGTAGGATCGGTTGTCTGGGCTGATCGTAGGGAGGGGCGTAGCCCCGACCGGAGAGCGGACCAGACAA
>Ga0207914_100077_pt1 | contig 57234 bp, 57 predicted proteins | sample DeeseametaMP2497_FD_184171 | JGI IMG/M metagenome (GOLD analysis project Ga0207914, IMG submission 184171) | Marine microbial communities from East of Antigua and Barbuda, Atlantic Ocean - MP2497 (SPAdes) | ecosystem: Environmental > Aquatic > Marine > Oceanic | place: East of Antigua and... | reverse complement strand
CTTCTAAAAAATATTACAGACTCTGTTGCGTTTTGGCTTCAAATAAAATTATTAAAAAAGAATAAAAAAGGGGAGTAGCGATTTTATTCTGCTTTTTCTTTTTCGATGTTGACAAATCCTCTGCTAGTAAACTGAACAACCCCACTGGTTAAAGCGTATAAGGTATGATCACGCCCGCATCCCACGAATTCTCCAGCCTTATATTTTGTTCCTCTTTGGCGCACTATAATAAAACCATTTTTAACCCGCTGACTTCCATAGCATTTTATCCCAAGCCGCTTTGACTGTGAATCTCGAGCATTTTTTGTACTACCCGCGCCCATTTTATGTGCCATATGTTATATCCTCTTTTTAATTAAATTTATCAACAAATATGCGAGTATAGGATTGTCTGTGACCTTTAATTCGAGTGTAATGCTTTTTTGGCTTAGTTTTTAATACCGTGATTTTTTGACCTTTTACTTGTTGCATTATTTTTGCACAAATTTTGCTTCCTTCTAAAAATGGTTGACCCAATTGGATTTTGTTCTGCTTTTTAAACAGCAATATTTTATTTAAATATATATATTCCCCTATTTTTGCATTCTTTATTAAATCAATATCATACCATTGACCAAGTTTTAGCAAAATTTGTTTTCCCGACATCTGAGCTATAGCATATTCCATATTTTAATTTAATTTTTCCATTTTTCTTTTATAAATTATAAACAATTATCCTATGTTTGCAATATTTTATTTTATTTTTATCCCATTTGTAAAATTAAAATACGATTAAAATGCGGATGGAGAGACTTGAACTCTCACAAAATTACTCACCAGGTTCTAAATCTGGCGCGTCTACCAATTTCGCCACATCCGCGAGTATATTTAATAGGATAATATTCTTCAGAGGATTTGTCAACATCGAAAAAGAAAAAGCAGAATAAAATCGCTACTCCCCTTTTTTATTCTTTTTTAATAATTTTATTTGAAGCCAAAACGCAACAGAGTCTGTAATATTTTTTAGAAGTCCAGGAAATTTCGGAAAAATCCCTAAAAGGGAACTTATATACGAATACGCGTATAGACTAAAAAAGAATAAAAAAAGAAAAAAATAAAAGAGCATTGTTGCTGTTCGAGCAAGAACAACCCCTCCACCCACTCCATCCAATTCGCGATTAAATAAAATATCCCAATAGCTAACAAGCAGGTTTTGCAGCATTTCTAGAATAAAAATAAGAAGAACGTTAAACTTAACCAATAAAGAAAAATGAAAGAAGGATCGATTAAGAAACATTTCAATAATCAACATATAAAGCAGAAATGTTTTCTCGGGCGCTGCTAAAATTTTAAGCGTTTGTATTTCAAAAACAGGTACAAGAAAGGGAAAAAGTCTGAATAACATTTCGGGAAAATACCCTAAAGAGTTTCTTATAGTATACGCAAGAACAATAACGGCAAAGAAATAAATAAGTGTTAATTGAATCAACTCAAAAACTTTACGATTTTTTTGGGCGCTTTTTTGAAACTTTTTAATAAATTTCTTAAGCGAATTAAGAAACCTTTGCAAAAAAAAAGGAGAAGAAATCTTTTTGTTTATCATTGTTATTAAGAAAAGATATATTAATTACTTGGTGTAATATTCTTTAGAAAAAGAATAACCTAAAGGTATAAGAGTGTAAGCGAGAACTAAAAGTTTGAGAGCCTGTCGCATTTTTTAAAGAGAAAGCCTGTTTCGTCTTTTTTTTCTTCTATTGCGTAAAATTTTACGCCCGGATTGCGTTTTTATTCTTGCCCTAAAGCCCGACGTTTTTATAGCTTTTCGGCGACTTCCATTAAGTGTATGCTTAGTCATATCTTTTTTAAGAATAATTTATTGGCTTTTTTAAAGAATAGTATATCATATATACGTAAATTTTCATTAGTTTTTGGAAAAAGTTAAAAACTCCTCAAGTTGGGTTTGAACCAACGACCTATCGGTTAACAGCCGACCGCTCTACCGCTGAGCTATTAAGGAAGCTGCAAAAAGAATTTCTTTTATTTTCGTAAACGGGTAAATTTCGGCGTCGTGCTATTTTCCCAAAAGACTGCTCCTTAAGTATTTTCGCCGCAATAACATTTAACAACCATATTCGAAATGGAATGGCGTTGTACTATTATGCTAAGGATACCGAAATAAAAGTGTAAAAAACAAAATATAGCTTAAAATTCGGTTTATTAGTACATCTTAGCTAAGTATATTGCTATACGTACACTGGATGCCTATCAAACGGCTAGTCTTGCCGTAACCTAAGAGTACTCATCTTGAGGACGGCTTCCCACTTAGATGCCTTCAGCGGTTATCCAAACCATACATAGCTACCCAGCGTCTACCGATGGCACAATAACTGGTACACTAGAGGTATGTCTTTCTCGGTCCTCTCGTACTAGAGAAAGGCCACTCTCAATACTCTAACGCCCATGCCGGATATGGACCGAACTGTCTCGCGACGTTCTGAACCCAGCTCGCGTACCGCTTTAATGGGCGAACAGCCCAACCCTTGGGACGTACTACCGCCCCAGGATGCGATGAGCCGACATCGAGGTGCCAAACCTCCCCGTCGATAGGAACTCTTGGGGGAGATCAGCCTGTTATCCCTAGAGTAACTTTTATCCGTTGAGTGACGCCCTTTCCACACAGCAGCGTCAGATCACTAAGACCGACTTTCGTCTCTGTTCGACTTGTAGGTCTCACAGTTAAGCTTCCTTTTGCCTTTGCACTCTAAGATCGATTTCTAAACGATCTGAGGAAACCTTTGTACGCCTCCGTTACCTTTTAGGAGGCGACCGCCCCAGTCAAACTGCCCACCTGAAACTGTTTTTCAACCGGCTAACGGTGTGAAGTTAGAAAATCAATTTTACCAGAGTGGTATCTCAACGTTGACTCATACCCTCCCAAAAGAGAGTAATCATAGTCTCCCACCTATCCTGCGCAAATAAAACCAATTTTCAATTTCAGGATACAGTAAAGCTTCATAGGGTCTTAATGTCCTGGCACAGGTAGTCCGCATCTTCACAGACAGTTCTATTTCGCCGAGTCCCTCCTTGAGACAGCTTCCAAATCATTACGCCATTCGTGCGGGTCGGAACTTACCCGACAAGGAATTTCGCTACCTTAGGACCGTTATAGTTACGGCCGCCGTTCACCGGGGCTTCAGTTATAAGCTTTGCCTTTTTGGGCTAACAAACTTCCTTAACCTTACGGCACTGGGCAGGCGTCAGCCCCCATACGTCGTTTTACAACTTAGCGGAGACCTGTGTTTTTGCTAAACAGTTGCTTGGAACTTGATATTGCAGCCCATAGGGCACTCTTTCTTCCGAAGTTACAGAGCTATTTTGCCGAGTTCCTTAAGGAGGGTTCTCTCGCGCTCCTTGGTATTCTCTACCTCCCTACCTGTGTCGGTTTAAGGTACAGGTATTTCTTGCTTAACGTGCTACGAGCTTTTCTTGGAAGTATGACATCAATTACTTTAACTACTAAAAGTTTTGTATTCGTAGCTTAGCTCAAAATATTTTCTCTACTTCTCAACACCTCGACTACTTAAACCGGTAACCAACATCCGGCTAATTTAGCCTTCTTCGTCCCTCGGCACAAACAAAAAATAGTATAGGAATATTAACCTATTATCCATCGATTACGCTTTTCAGCCTCACCTTAGGACCTGACTAACCCTCCGCGGACGAACCTTCCGGAGGAAACCTTAGGGTTTCGGAGCATTGGATTCTCACCAATGTTTTCGCTACTCAATCCGACATTCTCACTTCCATATCGTCCATATCCGCTTTCGCTAATACTTCAACCTAAAATGGAACGCTCCCCTACCGAAATATCTTTTGATATATCTCACAGCTTCGGCAAATTACTTAGACCCATTAATTTTCGGCGCAAAATTGCTAGACCAGTAAGCTATTACGCACTTTTTAAAGGATTGCTGCTTCTAAGCAAACCTCCTGGTTGTCTAGGCCTTTTCACCACCTTTACCACTTAGTAATTATTTAGGGGCCTTAGCTGGTGATCTGGGCTGTTTCCCTCTTGACTATGAAGCTTATCCCTCGTAGTCTTACTGGTTAACTATGCACGTAGTATTCAGAGTTTGCCTCGATTTGGTACCGAATTACCAGCCCGTACCGAAACAGTGCTTTACCCCTACGCTAAAACATTAACCGCTGCACCTAAATACATTTCGGGGAGAACCAGCTAGCTCCGCTTTCGATTGGCATTTCACCCCTAACCACAGCTCATCCGCTAATTTTTCAACATTAGTCGGTTCGGACCTCCACACAGTGTTACCTAAGCTTCATCCTGGCCATGGTTAGATCAAGCGGGTTCGGGTCTATAATTAGGGACTAACGCTCTATTCAAGCTCGCTTTCACTTTGGCTCCAATATTATCTATTTTAACCTGCCACTAATTATAAGTCGCCGGAACATTCTTCAACAGGCACGAAGTTAAACGCTAAGTCGTTTTTCTTCTGTTTGTAAACTTGCAATTTCACGTTCTATTTCACTCCCCTTCCGGGGTTCTTTTCACCTTTCCCTCACGGTACTAGTTCACTATCGGACATCCAGGAATATTTAGCCTTACGAGGTGGTCCTCGCAGATTCACTCGGGATTCCACGTGTCCCAAGCTACTCGGGAGTAAACAAAGATCAAAATTGTTTTCGGTTACAAGACTATCACTTTCTACGGTAATGCTTTCCAGCAATTTCACCTAACTTTTTGAACTTTTTAATGAATATCCCACGACCCCCTATATGTTAAACATAAGGTTTAGGCTTTTCCCGTTTCGTTCGCCACTACTAAGGGAATCGTTTTTACTTTCTTTTCCTTCAGGTACTAAGATGTTTCAGTTCCCTGAGTTTGCTCTTTTTATCATTAAATGAAATAAAAAGATGTAGAGTTTCCTCATTCGGAGACCTCCGGATCAAAGCGTACTTCCAGCTCCCCGAAGTTTTTCGCAGGTAGTCACGTCCTTCATCGCTTCTGGATACCAAGGGATCCCTTGCAAGTCATTAATTTTTAAGCATTTTTAATATTACATAGCATGGAGATAAGCGGGGTCGAACCGCTGACATCTGCCTTGCAAAGGCAACGCTCTACCAACTGAGCTATATCCCCATTGGGCCATCCAGGATTCGAACCAGGGACCTAACCCTTATCAAGGGTGCGCTCTAACCTACTGAGCTAACAGCCCAAATGCTACTGATTTTTAAAATAATATAATTTTTTTATTTAGGAGGTAATCCAGCCGCACCTTCCAGTACGGCTACCTTGTTACGACTTCACCCCAGTCACTAGCTCTACCTTGGATACGCCGCTCCCGAAGGTTTAGGCAATAGCTTCAGGTATAACCAGCTCCCATGGTGTGACGGGCGGTGTGTACAAGGCCCGGGAACGGATTCACCGCAGTATAGCTGACCTGCGATTACTAGCGATTCCACCTTCATGTAGGCGAGTTGCAGCCTACAATCTGAACTAGGGATATGTTTAAAGATTAGCTTGTTTTCGCAAACTTGCAGCTTTTTGTCATACCCATTGTAGCACGTGTGTAGCCCAGGACATAAGGGGCATGATGACTTGACGTCGTCCTCACCTTCCTCCGATTTATAATCGGCAGTCTCTCTAGGAACATAACTAAAGACAAGGGTTGCGCTCGTTGCGGGACTTAACCCAACATCTCACGACACGAGCTGACGACAGCCATGCACCACCTGTGTAAGAGGCCTTAGCACATTTAATTTTCAAAAAACTTCTCTTCATGTCAAGTCCTGGTAAGGTTCTTCGTGTTGCATCGAATTAAACCACATGCTCCACCGCTTGTGCGGGCCCCCGTCAATTCCTTTGAGTTTCACCCTTGCGAGCATACTTCCCAGGCGGGATACTTAACGCGTTAGCTACGACACTGCACATAAAAATGCGCAACACCTAGTATCCATCGTTTACAGCTAGGACTACCGGGGTATCTAATCCCGTTTGCTCCCCTAGCTTTCGTCTCTCAGTGTCAGTACTGGCCCAGTAAAGTGCCTTCGCTGTTGGTGTTCTTTCCAATATCTAAGCATTTCACCGCTCCACTGGAAATTCCCTTTACCCCTACCATACTCAAGACTAATAGTTTCTTTTGCTGTTTCCAGGTTAAGCCTAGAGCTTTAACAAAAGACTTAAAAGTCAACCTACAGACGCTTTACGCCCAATAATTCCGGATAACACTTGCATCCCCTGTATTACCGCGGCTGCTGGCACAGGGTTAGCCGATGCTTATTCCTCAAGTAACGTCATATTTTCCTCCTTGAGAAAAGAGGTTTACAACCCATAGGCTTTCATCCCTCACGCGGTATTGCTCTGTCAGGCTTTCGCCCATTGCAGAAAATTCCTCACTGCTGCCTCCCGTAGGAGTCTGGACCGTGTCTCAGTTCCAGTGTGGCTGATCGTCCTCTCAAACCAGCTACTGATCGTCGCCTTGGTAAGCCTTTACCTTACCAACTAGCTAATCAGACGCGAGCTTCTCTTTAGGCGAATTTCTTCTTTCACCAGGTGGCATATAGAGTATTAGCTTCTATTTCTAGAAGTTGCCCTCTTCCTAAAGGTAAATTCTCGCGCGTTACTCACCCGTTCGCCACTAAAAATTACTTTTCCGTACGACTTGCATGTGTTAAGCATACCGCTAGCGTTCATCCTGAGCTAGGATCAAACTCTTAACAAAATTAAATAAATAAAATTTCCTGCATTTATTTGTTTTCACAATTCGCTAACCGCTCATTATAAAACTTTTAAAAAAGAAAAATGTACAAACAATAAGTATTATAGGCATAATGAAAAGATTCTGTCAAGCATAAAAAAAAAGAAAAAAGCTTGACATGCTTAAATTTTAATTTTATAATGAGGGTGGTACCCGGGAATTTAATTCTTCTAAAATGTCTATATTCATTATAATAGAGTTTTAACTAAAAATTATAGGGTATTTAGCTCAGTGGTAGAGCGTCTGCCTTACAAGCAGAGGGCCACTGGTTCAAATCCAGTAATGCCCATAGAAAGCTTTTAAAGGGCTTATCGTCTAAAGGATCAGGACGGAGACCTTCTAAGTCTCTAATGTAGGTTCGAATCCTACTAAGCCCAAAAAGTTTTTAGAATATAAAACTATTAAACTATCATTTTACCTTTTAAGTGGGGTAGAGCAGTATGGCAGCTCGTCGGGCTCATAACCCGAAGGTCAGTGGTTCAAATCCACTTCCCACTAAAAAAAAGCAAGCTCATTTTATTATAAAAGGAAAACCTTCACATTTGTTTTTCTTTAAGCTTTTTATCCTAGACAGACGAGCAACAATTGGTATAATTAGTTAATAACGGAGAGATGGCAGAGTGGTCGATTGCGTCTGACTTGAAATCAGAAGAATTAAAAATTCCGTGAGTTCGAATCTCACTCTCTCCTTTTTTGCCCGTAAAAAATCTAATAAAGTCTTTAAGTACAAAAAAATTAAAAGGAGTCGATCTTCTTATTCATCAGCTAAATCTACATCAATTATATTGGAAGCAGAATTGGATTTTCTGCCTATTTTTGAAATTTCGTTTTGTAGGCTCTCAAAAATTAAAAATTGGAGCGCATTTTTCAAGCTTTTCAAAATGTTTGAAGTTAAGCTAAAAAACTTATTATCAAGATAAGAATGTTTTAATTTTTTTTCAAGTAAAGAAAAATAATTTTTTGCGTTACAATTTGTTTCTAAAGACCCTAAAACGTTATGCGATTTTGAGAGGAAATTATCAACCTCATAAGTAATATTTACAAGTGATTTTTTAGTTTTATCCAACTTAGCATTTTTTTCAGCATCTTGAATCATTTGAGTAACTTCGTCACGCCCTAAAACAGACGCACCTTCAATCTTAATAGATTGTTCAACCCCAGAATCTTCCTCTCTAGCTGAAACAGATAAAAGTCCGTTTACATCTAATTGAAAAGTAACATTGATTTTAGGAATGCCTCGTGGAGCTGAAGGTATCCCATTTAATTTAAAAACACCCAAGCTTTTATTGTCTTTTGCAAATTGACGTTCGCCTTGTAAAATATGGATTTCCACAGAATCTTGAAAATCCGCGCCAGTGGAAAAATTTTCAGATTGTTTTACCGGTATAGAAGCATTTCTAGTAATGATTGGTGTCATAAGACCTCCCATTGTTTCAACGCCAAGGGAAAGAGGGGTTACGTCCAATAAAATTAAATCTGTAATTTCTCCTGCTAAAATCCCAGCTTGGACCGCCGCCCCCATAGCTACAACCTCATCCGGATTTACTGTCTCATTTAATGGTTTAGACAATAAATCTATTAATAAATTTCGGACTGATGGAATACGCGTTGATCCACCTACTAAAATAACTTCATCAATATCTGATTTTACTAATTTTGCATCTTTTAGTGCTTTTTCAACAGGGATCTTACATTTTTGCAAAATTGTTTTGCTTAACAGCTCAAATTTTGAACGATCTAAAGTGATATCTATATGCTTTGGTGTTTGACCATCGATAAAAATAAAAGGTAAGCTAATTTGAGTAGAGTGCAACGTAGACAATTCTATTTTTGCTTTTTCTGAAGCTTCAATAATTCTTTGTAAAGCTTGTTTTTCTTTATATAAATCGATTCCTTCGGTTCTTTTAAATTCCTCAATAATATAATGAACAATAATTTGATCAAAATCATCCCCCCCAAGATGCGTATCTCCTGATGTCGCTAATACTTCAAAAACTTCATCACCAACTTCAAGGATAGAAACATCAAATGTTCCGCCACCTAGATCAAAAATTAATACAACTTCATTTTTCTTTTTGTCTAAGCCATATGCAAGAGCAGCAGCCGTTGGCTCATTTAAAATTCTTAAGACATCTAAACCAGCAATAGCTCCAGCATCTTTTGTAGCAAGACGTTGGGAGTCATTAAAGTACGCGGGAACAGTAATAATAGCTTGGCTAATATTTTCTTTTAAGTAGCGATTTGCATCATTAACTAATTTTTTTAAAACCGAAGCAGATATTTCTTCAGGACTAAAAGTTTTTTGTAATGCAGGGCTATGTATTTTAATTTTCCCATTATCATCGCTAATTTTATAAGGAATTCTATTAATTTCGGATTTAATCTCATCATATTTACAACCAATAAAGCGTTTTACTGAAGAAAAGGTGTTCGTAGGATTAACAACACTTTGTCGCTTTGCTAATTGGCCCACTAATATCTCTCCCCCAGGAGTATAAGCCACAATCGAAGGGGTAGTTCTGTTACCTTCTGCATTTGGAATAACATTTGGGATAGATCCTTCAAGAACAGCAACAACTGAATTTGTAGTTCCTAAATCGATACCAATAATTTTTTTAGTAAATTGTTTAGGCGTTTGATTTTCTGCCATAATTATTAATTTTTTTTTCTCATTTATAAATATTAAATTATTATATTTTATTTTGCATTTTGACGCAAGGTTTTTATTTTTTGTTATTTAGAAATTTAAATGATGTAGACAAAAAGTGCTAAATAACTTAATATCTTTAAAGTTATTTATAAATAAAATTTACAATAAAGGAAGGTATACTGTGTCTATAGGTATTTTAGGAAACAAATTAGGTATGGCGCAATTTTTTGACTCGAAAGGGCATGCTGTTCCAGCTACAATAATAAAAGCAGGCCCTTGTTTTGTAACCCAAATTAAAAATATAAGCACCTGTGGTTACTCTGCCATCCAAGTAGGTTATGTTGAAGCAAGCATTAATTCAAAAAAATTAACAAAACCATTATTAGGTCATTTTAATAAACATAATTTGTTGCCGTATAAATTTTTACAAGAATATTTGGTTCACGATTTGACTGGATTTTTTTTAGGACAAGAGCTAAATCTTAGCTTATTTAAAGTTGGGGAAAAAGTTAATATTTCTGGTTTAACAATAGGGAAAGGAAATGCTTCTAATATAAAGCGTAATAATTTTAAACGAGGCCCCATGTCTCATGGATCAAAGCATCATAGACTGCAAGGATCTTTAGGTGCAGGAACAACCCCAGGACGTGTATTTCCTGGTAAAAAAATGCCTGGGCGCTTAGGATTCGAAAAACGTACATTAAAAAACTTAGAAATTCTTGATATTAATCTTCAAGAAAATATTCTATTTATAAAAGGAAATGTTCCAGGGAAAGCTGGAAACCTACTAAATTTAACTTCGACAAATTAATCGACGATAATTATAAAAACATGGATTATTTCAGTAATAAAAAGCGAGCAATCGGTTTAATACATAAAGTTTATTTAGCGCATTTAAAAACTTTTCGAAAATATACTGCTTCAACAAAAACAAAATCGGAAGTTCGCGGAGGTGGTAAAAAACCCTGGAAACAAAAAGGCACAGGGCAAGCTCGAGCAGGTTCGATACGATCCCCTTTATGGGTTGGCGGTGGTGTAATATTTGGCCCTAAACCAAGATTGGTATTTAAAAAAATAAATAAGAAAGAAAAAAGACTAGCTCTATTAGCGGCTCTATTCTTGAAAAAAGCAAATTATGTATTTTTTGACGAAGCAATTTTAGATACTATCAGCCCACGAACATCAAGTACCCTTTCATTGTTAAATAAATTAAATATTAATTTAAGTAAAAATACGCTTTGTATCTTAAATAAACCAAATGAAAATTTTCGACTTGCCACTCGAAATTTAAAAAATATTGATATCACCCTAACAAATTCCTTAAATGTCGGTCAAATTTTAAAAGCAGAAACAATTATTTTAGATCAAAAAAGCTTAGAGGAAATTAAAATATTGTATGGAAAAGAATAAGAATAGTCTAGATATTTCATTAAATGGAATTAAATTTCCCTTACTTAGTGAAAAGGCCATATTACTAAGCAAAGAAAATAAATATACCTTTATCGTAGCTAAAACTTTAACTAAACTCGAAATAAAAAAAAGTTTAGAGTTTCTCTTGAATATCAACATCATTAATATAAAAACTTCCATTTTACCTCAAAAAACAAAAAAAGTAGGAAAGCATAGAGGGAAAATTACTACGTATAAAAAAGCTGTAATACAATTAAAAGAAAATTCCCCTATTTTCGAATTATTCAATTAAATTTTAATATATTCAGATGACCATTAAAACATATAAACCGTATACACCTTCAAGTCGAGCTAAAAAAACATTAGATTTTTCTCTCTTAGAAAAAGGAAGACCTCAAAGAAAATTAACAAAAGGAATTGCGCGCGCAAAAGGACGAAACAACGGAGGAAAGATTACAATTCGCCACAAAGGTGGTGGCCATAAGCGTTTGTACCGCACTATTGATTTTAAGCGAAATAAGTATGATGTTTTTGGAAAAGTCTTATCCATTGAATATGATCCAAATAGAAATGTCAATGTTGCTTTAATTGCTTATCAAGATGGTGAAAAACGTTATATTTTACATCCAGAAAATTTAAAAATTGGTGAATTAATTATTTCGAGTAAAAAAGGTACGCCCGCTCCTGGAAATTCCCTACCTTTAACAGAAATTCCTCTTGGAACAGAAATTCACAACGTCGAATTGTTTCCTGGAAAAGGAGGCCAAATAATAAGAGCCGCAGGTACAAGTGCAAAATTACTTGCCAAAGAAAACAATTTTGCGATTCTTCGTTTACCTTCTAAAGAAATTAGATTATTTAAACAAGAATGCCAAGCTACTATCGGAAAGTTAAGTAATTCTGATTTTTATACCGTTTCGTCAGGAAAAGCAGGGCGATCTCGTTGGATGGGAATTAGGCCAACAGTTCGAGGGTCTGCTATGAATCCAATTGACCATCCACATGGAGGAGGAGAAGGGCGTTGCCCTATTGGTAAATCAGGGCCGAGAACACCATGGGGTAAACCGGCTTTAGGATTAAAAACTCGTAGAAAAAAAAATAAAAGTAGCGTTTTTATTCTTAGACGTTAAAAAGTAATAGATAATTTAAAAATTTAATGGGAAGATCAATAAAAAAAGGTCCATACATTGCCTATAAATTACTGGCAAAAGTCTTAGATTTAAATAGGCTTAAAAAAAAGGAAGTTATCAAAACTTGGTCCAGAGCATCCACAATTTTGCCCCAAATGATTGGGCATACAATTAGTATTTACAATGGCCAAAAGCATATTCCGTTATTTATAACAGACTTATTAGTTGGGCATAAATTGGGGGAATTTGCACCAACTCGCAATTTTCGCTCTCATAAAAAAGTTGATCGAAAAATAAAAAAATAAAAGTTATGGAAAATATTAAGAGGGAAGCTTCTGCAACGTCCCGCTATATACGCATATCTCCAACAAAAATAGCTTTGATATTGAATAAAATACGTGGTAAAAGTTATCGAGAAGCTCTTGAAATTTTAAAATACCTACCCCAAAAAGCAGGTAGTGCTGTCTGGAAAACTGTTTATTCAGCGGCTTCAAATGCCACAGAAGTCTTGGGCTACGAGAAAAATAAGCTTTTTATTCACGAAGCTTATGCAAATCTAGGACCTGTTTTAAAGCGCTTGCAGCCACGCGCAAAAGGTAAAGCTTTTCAAATTCGAAAAAGAGTTTCGCATATCACTATTAAAGTTTGTGAAAATTCTTAAATTATCGTTATAAAGAAAAATTATTATGGGACAAAAAACGCATCCAAAAGGTTTTCGTTTAGTAACAACGCAAAAACACTTATCCAATTGGTATACTTCGAAAAGCAGGTATTCTTTACTTGCGCATGAAGATTTTTTTATTCGACAAGCAATTGAAAATAGTTTAAAAAACATCTTAACAACCTCAAGTATTCAAATAAGTCGGTCAAATAACAATTTGAATTTTAAAGAACAAGTTAACATTAAAATTTGTGCACTTTATCCAAGGGTAAAAGAGCTTCAAAAAGCAATTTTAACGCATCCAGAACAAAATACGCAAAAAAAAACGAATTTAATTTTAAATGCTGCGCTTCAAAGCGAGGTAAATTTAAAAAAAATTGTAACAATTTTTTTGAAGCAAAAGATCATAAAACTTTTATATGCTCATAAATTAAAAACAAAAAAATTATTGAATATAAAATTTGAATTTATAAAAAATCAATTTGAAGATGCTACTTTAATTGCTAAATATCTTGTAGATCAATTGGAAAAACGTATACCGTTTCGTCGCGCCATTAAGCAAACAATTAAAAAAGTTCAATACACAATGAAAAGGGGGTTAAAAATCCAAATTTCTGGGAGATTAAATGGAATTGAAATAGCGCGAACTGAATGGAAACGTGAGGGTAGAATTCCACTTCATACTTTAAATGCTCATATAGATTACGCTCATCAAGTCGCACACACTATATATGGCCTTATAGGAATAAAAGTTTGGCTGTTTGAAAAACTAGGATAAAATTTAAATAAATTAAACTTAAAAATGTAATTATTATGTTAAGCCCAAAACGAACAAAGTTTAGAAAAATGCAACGAGGCCGCTTGAAAGGTAAAGCATCGCGTAATATTTGCTTAAACCAAGGCGATTTTGGTTTACAAGCATTAGAACCCGTTTGGTTAAGCTCCCAACAAATAGAGGCGGCGCGCCGCACGATATCAAGGCAGCTTAAACGATCCGGTAAAGTATGGGTAAACATTTTCCCAGATAAACCAGTAACTGCCAGAGTAGAAGAATCTAGGATGGGCTCTGGAAAAGGTTCAGTGGAGTATTGGGTCGCTCCCATTAAACCAGGAATGATCTTGTTTGAAATCGGTGGTATTGCTAAAGAATTTGCGATAGATGCTTTAAAAATGGCTTCTTATAAATTGCCTATTAAATGCAAAATTTTAATTAAAAATTTAATTTAAAATATGGTTTTTTTAAAATATAATACTCTGACATGCCTTCCAACCACTAAAGCAATAACTGAACTAGTTTACAAATTAGAAAAAGAATTATTTACTTTGCGAGTTCAGAAATCTACTAATAAAAAAATAAAACCTCATCAGTTTTCGCATTTGAAGCGACAGATTGCTCAAATAAAATTTAAACATTCTGAAAAAAAAAGAACAAGTTAAATTAATTACAATTTATATGTATGACTAAACAAAAACGAGTAGGTATTGTAATAAGTAATAAAACAGATAAAACAATTGTTGTTGCAACGCAAGTTCGCTACTGCCACCAAAAGTACAAGAAGACTTTGCTTAAAACTCGCAAATTTATGGCTCATGATCCGGAAAATGCCGCTGTTAAAGGAGATTTAGTACTCCTTGAAGAATCTTCTCCATATAGTAAACGGAAAAACTGGCTCTTAAAGGACATTTTAGATTCAATATTAAATTAATGTAGTTAGACTATGATTCAACCACAAACATATCTATCTGTTGCTGATAATACTGGCGCAAAAAAATTGATGTGCATACGCGTTTTGGGAAATAATAGAAAGTATGCAAATGTTGGTGACCTATTTATTGGTGTTGTCAAGGATGCACAACCAAATTCAGGCATCAAAAGATCGTCAATAATACGGGCAGTTGTAGTAAGAACTCGAAAAACCATCCAACGAAAGGACGGGTCTTCGATTTCTTTTGATGAAAATGCAGCTGTTATAATAAATTCTGAAAATAATCCACGCGGAACAAGAATTTTTGGCCCGATCGCAAGAGAAATACGCGAAAAAAAATTTACAAAAATTATATCTTTAGCAAGTGAAGTTATTTAACAAAGCATCAATTGTTTAAGCTTTAAATAAATTAAAACATATAAAAAGATGTTCTTTTCAAAACTAAATTAAAATAAATTTTATGAGCAATTTAAAGTCAAAATACTATGATATTGTAATACCTAAAATGAGGGCAGAATTTTGTTATATTAATGATCATGAAATTCCAAAAATAAAAAAAATTCAAATGAGTTCTGGCCTTGGGTTAAACGCTCAAAATAAAACCTATTTACAAAATGCTATTGAAGAATTTCGCATAATTTCAGGGCAACAACCCGTTCTAACTAAAGCAAAAAAGTCTATAGCTGGGTTTAAAATTCGTGAAGGTATGCCTTTAGGTCTTTTTGTTACACTTAGGCGTGAAAAAATGTTTTTCTTTTTAGAAAAACTTATAAAACTAGTTTTGCCACGTATTAGAGATTTTCGAGGACTAAATCCGACAAATTTCGATAAAAATGGAAACTATAATTTAGGAATTACTGAGCAATTGGTCTTTCCTGAACTTAATTACGATAATGTAGAGCAATTAAGAGGTTTTACAATTACAATAGTTACAAGTGCAAAAACAATAAAAGAAAGCTACTTCCTTTTAAAAGAATTAGGCTTCCCTTTTGCAAAAATGGAATAAAATGAAGCACTATAAGAAAAAAATATGACAAACGATTTAGTATCTGAGATGTTAACTACTATACGTAACGGTAGTTTAGCAAAACATAGCACCGCTCCTATTCGTTATAGTAAATTAAATATGGAAATTTTAAAAGTTTTAGCAAAAGAAGGTTACATTCAAGAATATATCTTTGACAACTTTTTGGCCTCAGACCCTAAACTTAAAGTTGTATTTAAATATAAAGGATGGTGGATTAAAAAGCCCTTTTTTTCGAATATTAAACGCATTAGCCGACCTGGTCAAAGAATTTTCGCATCATACAAAGATTTCCATAAAAAAGTAGATGGTCTAAAACAAAATAATGGAATTGCAATAATATCAACTTCGAGTGGTATCATGAGCCATATAAAAGCGGCAAAATTTAAAAAAGGTGGCGAAATTTTGTGCTACATAGGATAAAAATTAAAAAATATAAGATTATGTCACGTATAGGCAAAAAAGAAATTGATATTCCGAAAGATGTTCAAATTATATTAGATAAAAATGTTCTATGTATCAATGGACCTCTTGGGGTTAATATAAGTGAAATACATTCTAATATTTTATTAGAAATTAACAGTAATAAAATAAAGGTAAAACGAATAGATGAGTCAAAAAAGAGCAAAGCTCTTCATGGTCTTTTTCGTTCAATAATCCAAAATATGATCATAGGAGTTACTACAAAATTTACCAAAATTTTAATTGCTGAGGGTGTTGGCTATAAATTTCAAATAAATAATAATAAGCTTTATTTAAATATGGGTTATAGCCATCCAATTGAATATATAATTCCAGATAATTTAACAATAAATTGCGAGTCAGCAACGCGTCTAGTGATTTCAAGTGGTAATAAAGAGCTCGTTGGTCGATTTGCATCAATAATTAGAAGAGTAAGACCGCCAGAACCATATAAAGGAAAAGGAATTCGGTATGAAGGTGAAACTATTCTTCGAAAAATTGGAAAAACAGGGAAATAATTAGGAAAAATTAAAAATTATGAAAAAAGCCTATATTGTTACAAAAAAACGCGTATTGTGTCGCATTTCCGGAACTACAAAAAAACCTCGACTCAACGTTTTTCGATCTCATAAACATATATATGCGCAACTAATTGATGACCAAGCAGGTAGAACTCTTGCGGAAGCATCAACCCTTAGTAAAGAAATTAGAGTGCTTTTTAGCCATTTTGCAACAAAAAAAGTATCTTATGTTGTTGGTCAATTATTAGCACAAAGAGCAAAATGTCAAAATATTAATAAAGTTATTTTCGATCGTGGTCGTCGGCAATATCATGGGCGCGTGAAAAGCTTGGCTGAGGGCGCTAGAGCTGAAGGACTAATATTTTAAAGAAATTAAAGGCTATATTAAAAATTTTTTAACATTATTATGAATAAAAAAATCAATCAGCTTGAAAATTTGGAAGCATTAAACGAACTGGCAGGTAACCTTACAGATCTAAAAAAGCGAAAAATTTTACGCCTTTCAAAAATAAAATACGAAGAAAAAATTGTTCAAGTAAAACGTGTTACAAAAGTAGTTAAAGGTGGAAAAAAGATGACTTTTCGCGCTATTGTAATTGTTGGTGATGGAATTAGTAAAGTTGGTATTGGTATTGGCAGAGCGGAAGATGTAAACCTTGCAATTGATAAAGCAGCACTAAACGGTAAAAAAAATTTAATTACAGTTCCGCTAACACTTGAAAGATCTATCCCTCATATTGCGCGCACAAAATACAGTTCTTGTAGCATAATGTTGCGTCCTGCAGCTGAAGGAAGTGGTGTCATTGCAGGTGGATCGGTTAAAACAGTTTTAGAATTGGGCGGGTTTAAAAATGTTATTGCGAAGCAATTTGGGGCTAAAAATGTTTTAAATAACGCAAAAGCAACCATTCAAGCAATCATAATTTTAAATGAAAAAGTAGAGCTTGGAAAATTGAAATCATCTTATCTAAACCTTTTTTATCGTACTCGGATGAAAACCATAGCTAATTAAAGCATATTTTTCGTCTTTAGTATTCTTTTGTTATACTTGCTTAAAAGTCTTCAATTATATTTACAGAAAATAAAAAAGTTATGAAAGTACGCCCTTCAGTAAAACGAATTTGTGAAAAATGCCGGATTATTAAGCGACATGGAAAAATCTTAGTTCTTTGTCGAAATCCAAAGCATAAGCAACGACAAGGCTAATTCAATTATTAATTCAACAATTATACATTTATATGGTACGACTCCTAGGAAATAATTTATCAAATAAAAAAAAAATTTATATTGCATTAACTGCAATTTACGGAATTGGGATTTCAAAAGCTTTTGATATTTTAAATAAACTGAAGATTGACTCAAATATTAGAGTTGCCCATTTAACAGAGGCTAATCTTTCGGCAATTCGTGATTTTTTAGAAAGTGAAACCTTTAAACTTGAAGGAGATTTAAAGCGCAATATAAGCTTAAATATTAAGCGTTTAATTGAAATTAACTCTTATCGAGGTAGGCGTCATTTAAATGGCTTACCAACAAGAGGTCAAAGAACGCGTACGAACAGCAAAACTTCGCGTCAAAAAAACCTTTTTATTCGTAAAAAATAATTAAAATTATGCTTATACAGAAAAAAAAAAAACAAAAGCCAATTTTATCCGGTGTTATTAACATAAAAACGACCTTTAATAACACAATCATCACGGTTTGTGATCTTTTGGGAAACACCATATGTTGGACATCCTCTGGTACAAATAATATTGGGCAGGAAAAATTTTCAAATGCAAAAAAAAGTACGCCGTATGCTGCTCAAATGGCTGCGAAACACGCAGCAGAAAAAGCGCTAGAATTTGGTCTTGAAACTGTTGATGTTATTATACGTGGGAGAGGAAATGGCCGAGATACTTCTTTGCGTGCATTAAAAGCCTCTGGGCTGCAAATAATGTCGATTCAAGATAGAACTGGAACGGCCCATAATGGGTGTAGGCCACCAAAAAAACGTCGATTATAAATTTAATTTAAATTATGAAAGAGCTAATTTGTACCGAGAATATTATTAATGAAAACTTTACACATTTAGGTAAATTTATTGTCGAACCACTAGAAATTGGTCAGGGAATAACACTAGGAAACGCGTTAAAACGGATTTTACTTACTGATTTAACTGGTTTTGCCATTACGAGTTTTAAAATAAATGGTGTAAAGCACGAATTTGGCGTGCTAGAGGGGTTACGAGAAGATATTTTTGAAATAATATTAAATTTAAAAGAAATTATTTTTAAAAGCTCCATTTTTGATAATTCAATGCAAAAAAAATGGATAAGTAATTTGATTATAAAAGGCCCAAGAATTGTAACTGCTGGAATGCTTAAATTACCAAAAAATCAAATAAAAATTGTAAATCCAAATCAATATATTTGCAGCATTTCTGATGAGACTGAGTTTTTCCTTGAAATTGAAATAGAAAAAGGAAAAGGATATAAATTTGTTGAAGATTCTTCAAAATTGGAGTCAAATAATATTTTATCACCTTTAATTGCCTCAAATTTAAGAATTGATGCTCTTTTTGCTCCTATAAAAAATGTAAATTATAAGATAAAACTCATTCACGATGCTTTTGGAAATTTAAAAGAGTCTTTACATTTAGATATTTTAACTAACGGAAGTCTCACGCCACTCCGAGGTCTTCAAGAAGCCTTTAAAATTTTATTAGAACTTATTTTTCCTTTAGTAGGAAATAAAAACCTTCTAAATATATCTTCTAGTTTAGCAGTAAGTTATTTAAATTAAAATATGAATATGAGATCTAATCTACATACAATTTTTCCCCGAAAAGAGTGCCATATCCCAAAATGGTTTGTTATTGATGCAACAGGAAAAACTTTAGGGCGATTGGCAACAGAGGTAAGCAAATACTTACGGGGTAAAGAAACTTCCTTATTTACGCCTAATATTGATCAAGGAAACTTTGTTGTTGTTTTAAATTCAAATAAAATTTCTTTAACAGGAAAAAAAGAACAACAAAAAGCTTATTTTAGAAACTCGCAACGACCTGGTGGCTTAAAAAAGGAAAGCTTTACACATCTTAAAGAACGACTCCCCTCGCGAATACTTGAACATGCTATTTGGGGAATGTTGCCAAAAGGTCGACTTGGACGCCAATATTATAAAAGACTTTACGTTTATTCAAAAAGTACTATCCCTTATAACAAGAAAATTTTTGATGTTGAAAATGATACAAAATTTAAAGAAACTTGGTCTCAAATATAAAAAGAAATAAATATATCATAGATAATACGTTAAACTATATGACTTTGATTAATAATAAATATTATGCGATTGGCAAACGAAAAACTTCTGTTGCAAATGTAACCTTAATAAAAGGCAACGGAACGTTTTTTGTTAACAAAAAACGTTTTAGCGAGTATTTTTCTGGCATTTCTGAAGAATTTCATAATATAAACCTTCCGTTTTTAATCGCAAACCTTAGTAATGAATATAATACGAATATATCCGTTAAAGGAGGGGGAATTTCTGGGCAGTTAAGCGCAATAAGATTAGGAATTGCAAAAGCAGTATGTTTAATTAAAAAAGATTATCGCCCTCTTTTAAAAAAAAATAATTTATTACGAAGAGATGATAGAATTAAAGAGCGACGCAAATATGGTTTAAAAAAGGCTAGAAAAGCTTCACAATATTCAAAAAGATAAACTTTATGGCTAAAAAAGAATTACACCCAAAATTGTATTCAACAAAAATTTTTTGCGATGGAAAAATTGTTTTAATTATAGAAACAACAAAAGAAGAGCTCCATGTTGATATTTGGTCGGGAAATCACCCCTTTTATACAGGTTCTCAAAAAATAATTGATGCTGAAGGTCGTGTTGAAAAATTTGAAAAAAAATATAAAGATCTTACTACAATTATATAAAAATAAATATGCCAACAATACAGCAACTAGTACGAATAAAGAGAAAAAAAGCTTTAAAAGCAACTAAAAGTCCCGCATTAAAAAATTGTCCACAAATTCGTGGTATCTGTACTCGAGTTTATACTACAACACCAAAAAAACCTAACTCAGCCATTCGAAAAGTCGCACGTGTTAAATTAACTAGTGGTTTTGAAATTACCGCATATATTCCTGGGGAAGGACATAGTTTACAAGAACACTCCATTGTTTTAGTTCGTGGCGGAAGAGCAAAAGATCTTCCAGGAGTTCGATACCGAATTATTCGGGGAGCTTTAGACGCTACCGGAGTGAAAAATAGAAAACAAGGACGTTCTAAATATGGAGCCCCTAAATCGATTCCTTTAAATCTACAAAAAAAAGTATAAATTAAGTAACTATGTCACGTAGAATATCAACTCAAAAAAGATTCCCAGAAAAAGATTTTAAATATGATAGTTTACTAGTTAGTTTATTAATTAATAGAATTCTGAAAAGCGGTAAAAAAAGCTTAGCTTGTAGACTTGTTTATAAAGCTTTTGATTTAATAGAATTAAGAGCAACTCAAAAACCTTTGGTCATTGTTGAAAAAGCCTTAAGAAACATTAGCCCTCGGGTCCAGGTGAAACCTAAACGAATTGGGGGTGCTACATATCAAGTTCCTGTCCTACTTAATAAATATAAAGCAACTCAATTAGCCATAAGATGGGTTGTTGGGTTTGCAAAAAAGCGCACTGGAAAAGGAATGGCCCTCAAATTAGCTAATGAATTTCTAGATGCAGCGAAAGGATTAGGCAATTCAGTAAAAAAGCGAGAAGAAACTCATAAAATTGCTGAAGCAAATAAAGCTTACGTCCAATTTAGATAAATATTTTTATTTGTATCTACTTAAAAATATCGTATAATTAATTAATTAAAATTAACATAATTTAAAATGGCAAGAGATAAATTTGAACGAACAAAACCGCATATTAATATTGGAACTATTGGACATGTGGATCATGGCAAAACCACATTAACAGCGGCAATTACAGCTACGTTGTCAACAATTGGAAATGCAGTTTTAAAAAAATATGCTGAGATAGACGCTGCTCCAGAAGAAAGAGCACGTGGAATTACAATTAATACTGCTCATGTAGAATATGAAACTTCTGTTAGACATTATGCCCATGTAGATTGCCCGGGACACGCAGATTATGTAAAAAATATGATTACTGGTGCTGCTCAAATGGATGGTGCAATTCTTGTTGTCTCCGCTGCAGATGGGGCTATGCCCCAAACGCGTGAACATATACTGTTAGCGCGCCAAGTAGGGGTTAAACATTTGGTAGTATTTCTAAACAAAGCAGATCAAGTTGATGATTTAGAATTAATCGAACTTGTTGAGCTTGAGCTTCGTGAAATGTTAGACAGTTATGATTACCCCGGAGAAGAAATCCCTTTTATAACAGGATCTTCTTTATTAGCTTTAGAAGCGGTAATTGCTAATCCTAAAATTAAAAAGGGTGAAAATACGTGGGTTGATAAAATTTTTGATTTAATGGACGCAATTGATTCCTACATTCCTACTCCGGAGCGTGAAATTGACAAACCTTTTTTAATGGCAATTGAAGATGTTTTTTCGATTGTGGGCCGTGGAACTGTTTGTACAGGTAAAATTGAGAGAGGTGTTGTATCAGTTGGTGATACAGTTGAGCTTATTGGGCTTGCGCCTACATTGTCAATTACAATAACTGGTTTAGAAATGTTTCAAAAAACTTTAGAAAAAGGTTTATCTGGTGATAATATAGGAATTTTATTGCGAGGAATTCCGAAAAAAGATGTTACTCGTGGAATGGTTTTAGCAAAGCCTGGAAGTATAAAGCCACATCTTAAATTTGATGCTGAAGTTTATATTTTAACAAAAGAGGAAGGTGGGCGACATACTGCAATATTTAAGGGATACCGACCGCAATTTTATGTTCGTACAACTGATGTGACAGGTCAAATATTAGCCTTTACTGCAGATGCTGAGGAAGTTGAAATGGTTATGCCTGGTGATAGTATAAGCATGAGAATTGAGCTTATCGCTCCAATTGCCATTGAACAAGGAATGCGTTTAGCGATTCGTGAAGGTGGTAAAACCGTAGGTTCAGGACTTGTAACGAATATTATTGATTAAAATTTAAATTTATGAAGTTTAGAATTATTCTCAAAGCTTATAAGAATGAGCTTTTAAATTTAGCTGTAGAGCAAATACGCCATAATTTATTAGAAAAAAATTGTAAAATTTCTGGTACAATTTCACTTCCAACAAAAATAAAAAAGTTTTGTGTTTTAAGATCCCCTCATGTTGATAAAGATTCAAGGGAACATTTTGAGCTTCGAATTTCAAAAAGGTTTATTGACATTGAAGCCTTTTCTTTTTCAGCCATCGATTCGCTGCTAACTCTTGAAATACCTTCAGGTGTATCGTGCTCACTTAAAATTTTAGAATCCATTAAGGTGTAATTAATTAAAAACGAGCCGCTCGAAAAAGCTTAATATAAATTTTCTTCTTGATGAGTTTCAATCACTAAATTGGATCTTGGACACGCTAAACAGGTTAAAATATAACCCTGCTTTATTTGAAGATCATCTAAAAAAATTTGCTCTGTTTGATCAACATTACCTTCCATAATTTTACCTAAACATGTTGAACATGAACCAGCTCTACAAGAGTAAGGCAATTTAATTTTATTCATTTCGGCAGACTCTAAAATTGAAGTATTCTCCGAGCAAGAAATAGTAATATCTAAATTATTTTTTTTGTTAATAAGCCGTATTTTATGTATTGACATTTTTTTATTTATTCATTTTTGTTTTTTAAAAAATAGCAAAAATAAACTAGAAACCAAAATGACTGCTTAGAATAAATTATAGCAGAGCCGCTTTTCGTTTAATTCTTTTAGATGTCTAGCGGATATAGTTTAGTGGTAGAACGTCAGCCTTCCAAGCTGATTGTGACAGTTCGATTCTGTCTATCCGCAAAACTTTCTTAATTTCTAAATAGCAAATTTTTTATATCAAGTTTTATCTGCCTATTCTTTTTTAGGCATTTATTATATAATTTATTAAAGGAAAAAGTAGGCTCTGTAGCTCAATTGGTTAGAGTATGGGACTCATAAGCCCAAGGTCGTAGGTTCAAATCCAACCAGAGTCACAAAGAGTTTCTTTTGGAGAGGTGGCAGAGTGGTTGAATGCTTTAGATTGCTAATCTGATGCGTATGAAAATTGCGCCGAGGGTTCGAATCCCTCTCTCTCCTGGTGGGGTTGTAGTTCAATTGGTTAGAATGCCGCCTTGTCACGGCGGATGTTGCGGGTTCGAGCCCCGTCAATCCCGTATTCCCTTGCTTTTTAGACCTAAAATCTTTAGGGCTTAATTAGGCATAGTCTACTTTATTAATTCTAAAACCTTGTTGGGTTACTAACTCAATGGTAGAGTACTCGGCTTTTAACCGGAAAGTTCTGGGTTCGATCCCCAGGTAGCCCATTGTGAACTAATAATTAAAGAGTTACTTTATTGGTATTTAAATGCTTGACTTTTTATTCTTATATACGTATAATATTGAAGAAATATGCTAGTTTTTGCCCTCATCGTCTAGAGGCCTAGGACACTTCCCTTTCACGGAGGTAACAGGGATTCGAATTCCCTTGAGGGTTTTAATAATATAAATTCCAGGTTATTTTAAAAAAATGAAAAACTCTCGATTGATTATTTTTTCGGGGTGACAGGATTTGAACCTGCGACTTTCTGTTCCCAAAACAGATACGCTACCAAGCTGCGTTACACCCCGTTTTTTTACTTTTTATGACGTTAGAGCTTAATTTAATTTTCTCTTGTCATGACTATATTTTATTTGTTACATTAATAAATGTAAAAAGAGTGAAGTAAAAAAAAAGATATATACGAAAAGAAAAATATGGCATTTCTTAAAAAATGGAAAGCGAATTGGGAGCTTAAGTCGTTAACTTTTGACCAATTATTTAATATAATTACTTCAGCTATTACGAAGCAATTAGATGAAATTGATAAAAAGGATATTAGCCTTGAAGGTAATTTAGTTATTGATTATGAAGCCGATTCAGTGGATGTAGTAGCAATGCTACTACACCTTGAGGATGTTTTTAAAAATTCATCAGAAAATTCAAGAATTACGGTTCCTACGGATAAATTAGGACAAATTGTTCTAGTTGAAGACATATTGGATATTATGTATGAAGTATTATTAGATATTGAAGTAAAAATGAATCCTTTTGTTGCAATCAAACCTGATTATATTACATTAAATAAAGTAAAAAGTTAAGGTTTTGAGACAAATAAAATTTTTAATTTATTTTTATTTAATTAATACTTTTGCACCAGCTGCTTCTAGGTCTTTTGTATAATTTGCGCATTCTTCTTTTGATAATGATTCTTTAATAAGCTTTGGAGCATTATCAACAATATCTTTAGATTCTTTAAGGCCTAACCCTGTAATATTACGAACAATTTTAAGTATTGCAATTTTTTTATCACTTGGCACTTCTGCAAGCATTAAATCAAAAGTTGATTTTTCTTCTACAGGTTCAATATCCACTGGGACAATATTCATTGGTGTCTGTGATGCAGAGATTATTGAAGTATCTACACCAAATGTGCTTTCGATTAAAGTAACTAAATTTGAAGCTTCAAGTAAAGTAAGTTCTTTTAATTTGTTGATAATTTCGTTTAAATTTGAATTCATAAATTTTTTATATGTAAATATGTTTATAACAAAGTTTTTTAATTAATTTTCGAATACGCTTTAGAAAATGCTATTTTTTAAATGAATTTAATTCAAGATTAATTGAAGGCCCCATTGTCGGGCAAATATATAAGGATTTGAAATATTTTCCTTTAACCCCACGAGGTTTGTGTTTTTCGATAGAATGGAAAACAGCGCTTAAGTTTTCTTTTAATTGCTTTTCTGAAAAATTAATCTTACCGAAACTTAAATGAACAATTCCCGCTTTATCAGCTCGAAATTCTAATTTACCTTGCTTAAATTCTCTTATAGTATCTTTAAGGTTAGTTGTTACTGTTCCAGATTTTGGTGATGGCATTAAACCTTTAGGACCCAAAATACGCCCTAATTTAGCTAATTTAGGCATATACTGCGGCGAAGTAATAAGAATATCAAAATTTAAGACACCATTACTTATCGATTCGATTAAATCTTCTGAACCTGCTATATCAGCACCTAACTTTAAAACATCAGATGTTTGATCAGAATCTACCAAAGCAGCAATTTTTAACATTTTGCCAGTTCCATTAGGTAAAACTAAGCTTGCTCTAAGCTGTTGATCTGAATATTTTTGATTTATATTTAAGGAAATATGCGCTTCTACTGATTCAATAAATTTAGCATTTCCTATTGTTTTTAGAAGTGTTAAACCGTTATCTACAGAATATGATTTCTCTTTTATTTGCTCTTTTAAAAGAATATTTCTTTTTGATAATTTCTTCATCATTTAACTGCTAGTTATTTTAATTTTGTAATATGCTAATCCCCATGTTCTTCGCTGTCCCTTTTATAATGAGCATAGCTTTTTGAATATTTTTCGTATTTAAATCCTCAAGTTTAATTTTCGCAATTTCTTTAACTTGATTTTCAGTTATTTGACCAATAATTGTACGATTTGGTTGAGCCGACCCTTTTAAAATTTGAGCAAATTTTGCAATTAAATTGGATGCTGGTGGAGATTTTAAAATAAAAGAGTAAGAACGATCGTCATATATTGTAATTTTTACCGGAATAATTAATCCTAATTTATCTTGAGTTTTATTATTGTAGTCTTTGCAAAAAGCCATTATATTTACCCCATGTTGCCCAAGAGCAGGACCTACTGGAGGTGCCGGCGTAGCTTTTCCAGCACTTAGCGCTAACTTCACAAAACCTTTTATTTTTTTTGACATATATAACAATCTTTTTGTACTCTTTCTATTTTTTCTTGAAGTTTTAAAACTTTTTTATAAGTCTACGCATCTTGAAGGATTCGAACCCTCGACAGTAGGTTTTGGAAACCTATGCTCTACCAGCTGAGCTAAAAATGCATAGCAACTGAAAAATTTGCATAAATTAAAATTAAATTAGTAATACTAATTATACCACAGATTTCTATAACTAAAAAATGTCAAGAACCAGAGTTGAACTGGTGACCCGAGAGGCTTCAACTCTCTGCTCTACCAACTGAGCTACCCTGACTTTAAATTAAAATTTAAATATATAAGTTTTTTAAAAAACTATCTTTTTAATAATATCCTTATCCTACTATTTTATTTTCTTTAACTCTAATTTGATCTTGCTCATTTAAGTAAATTTTAAGAACTCGAGCTTTTTTACTCATTGGGTTTTGTAATAAATCTTCAGAAATCAAATCTTCAATATGCTTCGTTACTAATCGTCTTAAAGGTCTAGCTCCAAACATAGGATTATATCCTTCTCTTGTTAATTTCGCTTTAACCTTTTCGTCAACTTGTAATAGAATTTTTTTAGATGCTACTCGCTCAGCCACCTCTTTTATCATAATATCGCAAATTTTACGTAACTCCTCCGGTTTTAAAGGTTGGAATACAATAATATCATCCAGACGATTTAAAAATTCAGGAAGGAACATTGTGCTTAAACGTTCTAATACAACACTTTTTAAGTTTTGAAGAGCTTCTTGTTCTGTTGTAGATTTTTTAGTGTTATTATCAGCTTTTTTTAGATCTTTTTCAAGCAAATTATATTCATGTAAATTTTTAAAAGATTTCTCAAACTCTATTCGTAGTTGCGCTTGTATATCTGATAAGAAATTTTCGGCTATTGGCGATTCTAAAAATTCAATAGGGCCTGAATAGTCATCAACATACTGAGTATTTTTCTTTTGACTGCCAATTTTATTCCTATCTTCTACAGCATTATTTCTAGTAGTTTTTATAATTTGCTGTATTTCTTCTGCGGCAGCATTTGAAGTCATAATAATGACAGTATTTTCAAAAGGTACTAATCGTTTCTGACTATCTGTTAGTCGTCCATCTTCTAATATTTGTAATAAAACATTTAAGATATCTGGATGCGCTTTTTCAATTTCATCAAATAAAACAACGGAGTATGGTTTTTTACGCACAGCATCGGTTAATTGGCCACCTTCATCATAACCAACATAACCTGGCGGAGAACCAATTAATCGCGAAACAGTAAATTTTTCCATAAACTCTGACATGTCAAATCTTATCATATCACTTTCAGCACCAAACATACTAACAGCCAACGCTTTTGTCACTTCTGTTTTTCCTACCCCTGTTGGTCCACAAAAAAAGAAACTAGCAATAGGTCTATTTGGATTTTGAATTCCTAACCGTGAACGTCTTATTGCTTTTGCAATTGCTGATATAGCTTCTTCTTGCCCAATTACGCGCTTATGCAACGTCGATTCAAGATCACTTAATTTTTGAGACTCTAAATTAGAAATGGATTGAAGAGGTATACCTGTCATTTCTGCAAGCAACTCACGGATTTCACGCTGCGTAATTCGTTTTTTTAGGCCTCTAAAATCTCCAGTTTTGCGTGCTTTTTTAATTAATTCAGGATCGTTTAGATTCGATAGAAAATCTTTCCCTGTATCCGTCGAAAAATAACCTAATAACGCATAAATTGTAGTTAAATCTTTTTCTGAAACCTGAACTTCAGAACTAGCTTTAAGGCTTTCAATAATTCCTTTTCTTAGTAAAGGTTTTAGGTCTTTTAGAAAATCTTTAAAAACTTCAATGCGCTTTTCTTCTAGCTCACTTAAAATTTCAAAAGATTCTTCATACTCTTCTATATCTTCAGTGCAAAAATCTAAAGCAGGGTAAAAAGAGGCTGAAAAATTATCAACTTTTTGTCTATGGTTATTTAAATATCTAAATATATTTTTTGTAAAATTGTTAATTTTTAGCGAATTTTCATTAAATTTTTCTGAAAGCTCAATATTTGTTTGCTTTAATTTTTGGGAAAACACAGTTTCAAAAAGAAATAATGAAATTCTATACAGGCTCAATTTTATTGGTTCATTTAAACTAATTCCTAAATTTATTTTTTTAATAATTTGCTCATTTTTTTGAAATGATAAAGATTTTATACCTTTACGGGGTTTAGTAATGTTTCGAATATCGCTAGAAGAAAATAATAAGTCATCAACACGCTTTAAAACCGAAACGCGCATTTTATCGAATAGTTTTTGAGATATTGGAGAAAGTATAGGTGAGTTTTTACTTTCGATATCTGATACCGAAAGTGGATCTTCAATCCATCGTAATAAAAAGTTACGGTAACCATTTTCTAATTCTTGAAAAATGAATTCCGAAGGGATATCCCCTCGGCGAAAAGCCTCCATACGTAGGGTTCCTAAATTATTTAAGCCTGCGTTAACAACAGAGGAGATTACTGAACCTTCAGTTACATTAGTTAATCGAATAACTTCTTTTGCTGCAGCTCGATCAATCAAATCAATAGCTTTATCAGGGAGAAAACGATCATAAATATAACGAGATGCTAACTCTGCCGCTAGTCGTAATGCCCCAGGTAATATTTCGACATTGTGAAAAGCTTCTAAGCTAGGCCTTAAACCGTAAAGTATTTTAATAGTATCTTCTATTGTTGGTTCTTTTACTTTTATTGGTTGAAAGCGACGATTTAAAGCAGGATCTTTTTCAATTTTTTGATATTCTTTTGTTGTTGTAGCCCCAATACATTGAAATCCGCTTCGGGATAAAACAGGTTTCAAAATATTTGCAGCATCTAAAGATCCTTCAGCTGATCCTGCACCACCAATGTTATGAATTTCATCAATGAAAATAATAATATTAGGTTGAGCTAAAACTTCATCTAAAACTCGTTGAAAACGAAGCTCAAACTCCCCACGATATCTGGAACCTGCAACAATTCGGGCTAAATCTAAGCTAATTATTGTTCTGCCTTCTAAAATAAAAGGCACTAAATTGTTTACAATTTTTGAAGCAAAAAGTTCAACAATTGCAGTTTTTCCAACGCCAGCGTCTCCCACTAGAACTGGGTTGTTTTTTTGGCGCCGAACTAAGATCTCCATTAATTCAAACAGCTCTTTTTCGCGCCCAAAACATTCTTCTAATTGGCCTTGTTTTGCTAAAAGTGTCAGATCCGTTCCGTATATTTCAAGAGCAGGTCCTTTTTCTTCTTCTTCTTCATCCTCTAATTCATAATCATCTTCGTTATTATTAAAGTAATAAGCGAATTGATTCGACTCATAATTGTTATAAATGTTGCTCATTTTTATTTTAATAAATAAATATATAAATAGGTTTTTAATTTTTCATTATAAAATAGCTAAAAAATTACAGGTACTGTTACGTTTTAAATGCAATAAGTAAAGAATGCCACAAAAAGAACTACTTTTTGTTTTTAATGTAACAAATTTTTAAAATTTTGAGAAGTTTTTTATCAAAAAAGTAAAACGCTCTTTTGATAAAGCTGAGATGGCAGGATTCGAACCTACGAATAATGGATTCAAAGTCCATTGCCTTACCGCTTGGCGACATCCCAATAGCTTTAATATTTATATTTCTTTTTATAATCCTCAAAATTAATTGTTGAAAATTTTAAAAAGAAATATAAATATTCATGGGCAGGGAGGGATTTGAACCCCCGACACCGCAGTTCGTAGCTGCGTGCTCTGGCCACTGAGCTACAAGCCCTTGAATATTTTTTAAAGTGTAAAAGATTTTATATGCTTATAAATTAAATGCCGAGTGGTATTTGTAGGTTTTGCTCCAAGATTTATATACTTTAAAATTAAATTGTTATTTAAATTTAATTCTTTAGAAATTGGGTTATAGTAACCTAATTCTGCAAGGGATTTACCATCACGTTTGGAAAGATTTTCCATAAGTGCAATTTTGTAGAAAGGTTGGTTTTTTCTACCAACCCTTTTTAATCTGATTTTTAACATATTAATTTTGCTCTTTTTATATTTGTATTATAATTAACATTCCTTTGAATACCTAGCAAATCCTGTTAGTTATTATTTAAAATAATTTTTTTTGCTGCCATTAAAATTATTAACCTAATTTTGTATAATAAGGTTATTAAAGTGCTTAACATTTCAAGACCAATAATAGATGATATATCATAAGAACTTGAACCAAATCGTAAATTAGGTAATACTTGTGACCAAAATTCAAAATAAGGTTTTGTAACAATACGTATAAAAGAAAAAGGCCACTTATAGGGGTTAAATAGAGGTATTTGGTCGAAAGTAAGTTTACTAAAGCATAAAACTCGGAATATTTTTAAAATTAAATAGAAATAACTTATTGAGTCTGCAAAAAAAAGAATGGCGTGTAACTTAAGCCTTGTATTTTTTAGGGTTTGAAATAGCATAAGCATCTTTGTAAAATAAATAATTGAAAATTTAGTTTGTCTATAGAATATAATACCATTAAAAAATGCAATAGTATACCTTTTCTAAAGCTTTTTCTAATAATAATAGCGTAGATTTTGAAAAAAAAAAGTAATAAAATTATGACAGATTTAAAAGATAAAACAAGTTTGGAAATCCATGGAATAATTGAGCAACCGTATAAGTACGGATTTAAAACAAATGTGGGAAAAGAATTTTTTCCCGTTGGATTAAATGAAACTATTATTAACTTAATATCTGATAAAAAAGATGAACCTGAGTTTATAAAAAATTTTCGCTTAAAAGCTTTTAAATTTTGGCTAAGAATGAAAGAGCCTAATTGGGCAAATTTAAACCTTCAACAAATAAAATTTAATGAAATTCAGTATTATTCAACTCCTAAATCAACTAGAGAAACAAGCACAATTTCAAGCATTGTAGATCCTGAAATTTTAAAAACTTTTGCTGAACTAGGTATTAATTTAAAGCCAAAGAAAATGAATAGCGAAAAGATTGCAATTGATGCGGTTTTTGACAGTGTTTCAATAGCAACAACATTTAAAGAAACGTTGGCTAAATCTGGGGTAATTTTCTGTTCTATGTCTGAAGCAATTCAATATTACCCTAAAATTATTGCAAAATATTTAGGAACTGTTGTTTCTTCTGGGGATAATTTTTTTGCGGCTTTGAATTCTTCCGTTTTTAGCGACGGCTCTTTTTGTTTTATTCCTAAAAATGTTAAATGTCCCTTAGAACTATCCACTTATTTTCGCATTAATGATAAAAATTCAGGCCAATTTGAAAGAACTTTGATTATAGCCGAAAAAAATAGTACAATTAGCTATTTAGAGGGTTGCACAGCACTGCAGTTTGACAAAAATCAATTGCATGCCGCTATTGTCGAATTAATTGCTTTTGAAAATGCAACTATAAAATATTCTACGGTACAAAACTGGTATATGGGCGATGCAAAAGGAAAAGGTGGCATCTATAATTTTGTTACAAAACGAGGCCTTTGTTTGGGTAAAAATTCTAATATTTCATGGGCTCAAGTTGAAACGGGTTCTTCTATTACTTGGAAATATCCAAGTTGCTTGCTTCTTGGAGAAAACTCCAAAGGGGAATTTTATTCTGTGGCTTTAACAAAAAATTTTCAACAAGCAGATACCGGTACCAAAATGGTTCACATTGGCAAAAATACAAAAAGCATAATCGTATCGAAAGGTATTTCTTGCGGCTATTCAAAGAATTCGTATAGAGGTTTGGTAAAATTTGGATCTAATGCAAAACTGGCTAGAAATTTTTCACAATGTGATTCTTTTTTACTTGGTTCTACTTCGCAAGCCTCCACTTATCCCTATTTAGATATTTGGAACTCAAATTCTATCATTGAACATGAAGCAAAAATATCAAAAATTAGTGACGAGCAACTTTTTTATTTAACTCAAAGAGGTATTTCTCTTGAAAAATCAGTGGCTTTATTAATCAATGGTTTTTGTAAAGATGTCATAAATAAACTTCCCTTAGAGTTTTCATCAGAAGCAGAAAAATTATTATCATTAAAATTAGAAGGAACAATTGGATAAAGTTATGAATAATATTATTTTAAAAATCGCCGGATTAAACGTATCAATTAATGACAAGCTTATTTTACGCAATTATAAGCTTATTGTGCGCAAAGGTGAAACTCATGTTATCATGGGACCGAACGGCTCAGGTAAAAGCACTTTATCAAAAGTTTTGGCAGGGCATCCAGCTTATAAAGTTTCCAGAGGAACAGTTCTTTTTGATCAAAAAAATCTTTTAGTTTTACCTCCAGAAGAACGAGCTCATAAAGGACTTTTTTTAGCTTTTCAAACACCAATTGAAATTCCGGGAGTTACTAATTATGAATTTTTAAGGGCTGCATACAATGAAAAGCAAAAATATTCGAATTCTTTAGAAGCAAGTCCTCTTGAATTTTTGGATATAATTGCACCTTTTTTGAGCTGCTTAAAAATGAAAGATGAATTTTTAAGCCGATGTTTAAATGAAGGCTTCTCTGGTGGAGAGAAAAAGCGCAATGAAATACTACAACTTCTTTTGTTGAACCCAAAACTTGTTATTCTCGACGAAATTGATTCAGGACTTGATATTGATTCGCTTAAAATTATTTGCGAAACTTTAAAAAAGAAATTACCAAAAAGTACCGCGTTGATTATAATAACGCATTATGCACAACTTTTAAATTATTTAAAACCATCTTTTGTTCATATAATGACTAATGGAAAAATTATTAAAACAGGAAATTTAGATCTTATTGCTGAGCTTGAACATCATGGATATTCAACCTTTCAACATTAATAATTTCGAAAAATTTTAATTTTTTTTTCCTAAAAGATACATACTTACACCTTAGCTTCTTGTGCACGTGCAATTCTTTTTATTAAATAAGTAATAATAAAATTAATTGACAAACTTGAGTCATCATTTGCTGGTATTGGGTATGGTGTTTGGCTGGGATTACCGTTGCTGTCAACAATTACAATAGTTGGAATTCCTAAATGTAAACATTCTTGAATAGCTAAGTTATCTTTAAGTTGGTTGGTAAACACAACAACCTCTGGAATAGAGCTCATTTTTTTAATTCCGCAAAAAAGCTTATTTAATTTTTGTATTTCTTTTTTGTCAGCAACTAATTTTTTTTTTGTAAGCATTTTATTATTTACTTTTTGCTCTAAATGCTTTAAATATTGAATCCTTTTTTGAATGGTTTCCCAATTAGTAAGCATACCACCTAACCAACGAGATGTAATATAATAAGCATTAACAGAAGGGGCTTCTTTAGAGATAATTGACGCCGAAATTTTATCTGTTCCAACGAATAGTATTACACTCTGCTTTTGGGCTTTTTTGTGTAAAAAATCTCCAGCTAATTTAAGTAATTTTAAAGTTTTAAAAGTGTTGAAAATGTGATGACCAAACTCCTCGCGTAAAAGATATGGGGCCATCTTGGGATTCCATTTTTTTGGGAAATGTCCATAAAAAATAGAAGAACTTAAAAAATCTTTTGCTATTTTATTAGTCATATGAGTTTTTGTGAAAAAAAATATAGTTAATTAATCTTTAAATAAATAGATATTGTCTAAGTAATTTTTGTAATTTAAGAACGCGGAACCTGCGGGTACAAGCCTACCAAGAAGAACGCATTCTTTTAACCCTCGCAACCAATCAGAGCTTCCATATATTGATGCTCGCGTTAAAACTCTTTTCGTTTCTTGAAACCCTGCTGCAGAAAGAAAGCCATCTTTATTTAACGAAGAATTTGTTGCGGATAATAGTAACGGCTCATATTTAGGCAGCTTAAATTTTTTAGGTTGTGATGATTTCGTTAACGATTTGATAATTTCTAATATAAGAGATGTTTGAACTAGTTCTCCCGGTAATAATGGTGTATCACCAGGCTCTTTTATGCTGCTTTTTGCTGTCATCTGACGAATAATAATCTCTACATGCTTGCTTGAAACAGTAACACCTTGAGATTGATAAATTGCTTGAATAGAATTAACTAATATTAATTGAAACTTATTCAAGCTTCGTATTGTTCCTTTAAATATACCATCAAAAGATAAATGATACTTAAATAGTACTAAAAGTAAGTTGTGCGGGTTAAGCATACCTTCTGTTAGCGGCTCACCAATATCTATAAACGATCCAAATTTTTGTAATGGTGGGGTCATTATATGTGTAGAATATTTTAAAAGAGTATTTACTTCTTCAAAATATAAATAAGGAGAAGCAGCAAGCTTTAAAATAAAATCATTGGATTTTTTATTTTGAAATTGTATAGCTTTTTTTTCAAGAAATAAAGATTTCCAGGTTTCATTTTTTTCTCGAAAAAGAATATTTGACGCACTTTCTAGCCTACTCGGACTCCATCCGACACTTAATTTTTTTGATCCAATATTTATTTTTAAAAGCCTACCTTTTAGGTTTATAAAACAAAAATCATTCTTACCTTTTAAACGAAAAGGAAAAAAATCAACAGGGAGAGAAGAAACTTTCCATATCTTCTGATTAAAAAATGCAAGGTTTTTTAAAATTCCAAAGTTATGTAAAACGTACATTGGGAATTTTTTCGTTTTTAGGGAGTCAAATGCCCGAACATTTGTTTCTTCTTGTCCAAATTTTTTGTTTGTATTACTGATATAATTTAAAAAAAGGTTTTTGCTTGATAAATCAAATTTTTCAAAAGCGCCCCCTCTTTCCTTTAAGAGTATACCTGGACGTTTGGCCAATTCCGCTTTTAATTTAGGCGCCCGTGCTTCAATAATTTCTTCAATTTTAGGTAACCCTTGGACAATATCTTCGTTTTGCTGAGTAAAATTTACTAACATCCCTATTAGCTCATTTCTTTTTAAAAAATCACCCTGCTTATATTTTAAAATAGTTCCATGGCTTATTAAAACTGGGATTGCTTGTTGATAAATCAAAGTTAAACCATCTTGTTTTATTAAAAAGCCTGAATTATTTGAAAAAGCAATATCATTTAGTGGATTTCCCACTCGGTGCTGCTTTCTATTTTGAAGAATATTTTGTTGATCCAATACAATTTTCCAAGAATTTGATTCACCAATAAAAAGATATGTGACATTAAAAAATCCTTTTTTCGTTCGCACGGAATAAATTTTTTCGGATTTTTTTGGGTAAACATTTATATAACCCACAGTTGTAAAAGCATCAACATGTTGATAATTTTTAATTATCTTCAAAAAATTAATTCTATAATCTTTAAAGTCAGTTAATATATTAGAAAAATCTAGTGAAATATTGCAGGTAGTTCCAACAATAAATAGATTATTATTTTTATAACAAATTAAACCAGCATAGGGCGTTATTATTTTTAAAGAAGCTATAGCCCGCTTTTTAGTTGTATTTTTAACGAAAAAACAACGAGCTTCTTTTGGAAGTGTTAAAATATTACCTTTTGCTAACCAAAGAATCCCATTTTGATCATTTATTTTAATATTAGATTTACCTTTTCTATTTAATTGTTTAACGGATAATTTTTCAAAAAGTATTTCACCAGAAGATTTACTATATATAGGTTTCATTCGTTTTTCTCCTGCAATCAAGGATTTTGTCGGTGATTCAAAAGCTAATGTTCCTTTTTTAACAAACTCTGATTCTTTGAGATGAAAAAAGGCCCCTTTTTTCATAATGATTTTTTTTTGTAATCCTTCCCAACTTGTTACTAAAAGTGTTGCCTCTTGTTCTAATTTTACCACATCAGTCCCATACTGTGTTCGGTAAGGAATACTTTTAAATTCAGAAAGTATTCGAAATTTCCCGCTAAATGGTAAAAATGTTTGCTTTACACGTTCACTTGTGAAAATTCCTCCTGTATGAAAAGTTCTCATTGTAAGCTGAGTCCCTGGCTCCCCAATAGATTGTGCAGCAATAACTCCAACAGCTTCACCTAAGGCAATTATTTTATTTTGAGCTAAATCCCAACCATAGCAATATTGACAAATAGATCCATTAGCTTGGCAAGTTAAAGGTGATCGAAGTTTAAGTATCTGTGTTCTTTTTTCTTTTAGCTTTTTAAACGATTCTTTTGTAATCATTTTAGATACAAAGCCGTTAGAAATTCCATTGGTGCTAAAGGTATCTGCAACAATGCTGAAACGACCTAGCAATTTATGAGCCTTAATGTCCCTATTAAATAATAAAAGAAGACCATTTTGCGAGTTACAATTAATTTCTCTTATGACTAAATCTTGAGCAACATAAATTAAGCGGCGGGTTAAGTATCCGGAATCTGCTGTTTTTAAAGCAGTGTCTACAATACCTTTTCGGGCTCCATATGACGAAATCATGTAATCAATAGAGCTTAATCCTTCTCGAAAGTTTGCTTTAATTGGAAGATCTATTATTCTACCTTCCTGGTCAGACATCAAGCCGCGCATTCCCACTAGTTGTCTTACCTGTGAAATGTTACCTCTTGCTCCGGAAAAAGCCATAATATATAAATTGTTGGCTGGATCAAATTTTTGATAATATTCGATAATTTGATTTTTTAAAATTTCTGTTGCAAAATTCCAACTATCAATGATACATTGAAATCTTTCTTCATCAGAAACAAGGCCTTTCACCCACAATTCACTTATTTCTTTAGTTTCATTAAAGGCGGCCTTTAAATATTCACTTTTAACTTTAGGTGTCTTTAAATCTTCTACATTGATGGAAATTCCTGCATTTGTTGCGTAATAAAACCCTAACAATTTCAACGAGTCTAATAAAAAAGACGCTGAGATATGACCGAATTTTGAAAAAGTTTCATGAACAATTGATTCTATTACTTTTTTTGTAACTGTGCCGGTAATAATCATATGTATTTAATTTAGCTTATTAAATTATTAAAATTGCTATTGAAAAGTGTTCGGCCTGCTGTTGTTTCAAGTAAAAGATCAGTAATTTTGTACCACCTATCTTTTTCAGAATAACCAATGAAAATTCCTATATTTGTTAGAAAATAAAATTTTTGTAGCGCATTTGTCGATGAAAGTTTTTTATAAATCTTAATTCTTTTCGCATTTAATAAAGAGAATGATTTAGATTCTTGCACATTTAATTCAGTTTGCCCTTCTTCAAGCATTAAATTTGGAATAGAATATTTTATTAAAATAGGATCATGCAAAGCTATTTTTTTTTGATAAAAAGCAATTAATGACTCGGCTTCATTAGAAAACCACTTTTTTAGTGGGTTTACTTTTTTTTTAATCATCAATGTTAAATAATAGCATCCGATAACCATATCTTGTGTTGGTTTTAATATAACGTCCCCACTTGATTGAGATAAAAGATTAAAGCTTGGTCTCATCATTGCTCGTACTTCAAGTTGGCTTGCATCATAAAGGGGTAAATGTACTGCCATTTGGTCACCATCAAAATCTGCATTAAAGCCAGTACATACTAACGGATGTAAATGAATAGATTGTCCAAGAACAATAACGGGATTAAACGCTTGAATTCCGAATCTATGAAGCGTTGGTGCACGATTTAATAAAATACAATGCTTTGTAGATAAGCGTTTTAATAAAGTCCAAATAAAAGGTTTATTTTTTTTTATAATAAGCTGGGCAAGCTTTGTATTATGCCTAGAAGCTTCATTTTGTATTTTTAAAAGCTCATTAATCAAATAAGGTTCAAATAATTTTATGGCCATTTCATATGGTAAGCCACATTCATTTAAGCGTAAATTAGGCCCTACAATAATAACAGAACGCCCAGAATAATCAACACGTTTCCCAAGAAGAGATTGCCGAAAGCGTCCTTGTTTCCCTTCAAGTAGCTCTGTTAAACTCTTTAATGGCTTATTATTAAGGCAAAGAATTTTATTTTTATGTAACCTTGCATTATCAATTAAGGAATCAACCGATTCTTGTAGCAATTTTTGTCCTTGTAAGGTAATTAATTCAGGTGCGTTGTATTTATTAATAAAATCTTGAAGCCGTTGATTCCGAGTAAGTATTAATCTATAAATTTCATTAACATCGGCAGCTACAAGTTTACCATTCTCAAGCTCAAGAAGTGGTCTTAAAGTTGGGGGTAATACAGGCAATATAGTTAAAACCATCCAACTTGGATTAGTCTTTGTAGCTAAAAAGCTTTCAAGAACTCGAATACGCTTAATTAACAATTTATTTACTGTGTTTTGTTGATTTATAGAATTAATTTTAAAAGTGCTTAATGTTGCTCGCGCTTTTGTTATTTCTGTTTTAAGATCCAAATTATCTAAAGCAGTTTTTAAACTTTCCGAGCCATGAGTCTTTTTTTTTGTTAGGATTTGGTGAGAAGTTTTCTTAATCTTATTATAATTCTCAAATTTTTGACCGCATGTATTAAAAAAAGGCAAGAGCTCATTCGTAAGTTTGCTTTTATTTTCGTGCAAGCTTTTTAAAGAATTTTCAGAAAAATGCTCTTTAAAATAAACAATTTTTTCAATTTTTGTAGTTGAAAAATTTTCATTAACACATTTGAGTAATAATGTAAGATAGTTAGGAGTTCCTTTTAAATACCATAAATGAGTTACCGGGCTAGTTAATTCAATATAACCCATGCGATATCGTCTTACCCGAGATTCAATAACTTCTACATGGCATTCTTCGCACACTTTATTAGCTGCAAACCCATTATATTTTCCGCATTTACATTTCCAATCTTTTATTGGGCCGAAAATTTTTTCACAAAAAAGACCATAGACTTCGGGTTGATGAGTTCGAAAATTTATAGTTTCAGGGCGCAATACTTCGCCTATAATTTCGCCGTTAGGTAAAAGACGCTCTGACCAACTTTTAATTCTTTTCGGAGAAGCTATAGTAATTTTCAAATAATCAAAAGATGCATGCAGATTTTCTAACTTAAGCAAATTATTTTCAAATTCTAAAATGTCTGTTGTTGGCTTCATAATTTCTATGTTCTTGATAAGTTAAAATCTTTATTTTTTTAGATTTTTTAATTTTTGAAGAACACTATTTTTATTTGTTTCCTTTAAAAAAGAATGCTCTTTTTCATTAGTGCCATTTTTTGCAAGAAACTCAGCTTTTTTGCGTGCTAATAAAGCACGAAGTTTTAAACGCAATTCTAATTCATAAAAAATGTTTTTAGGCTTATGTGAAAGATTACTTGTTTGATAAAAACCATTCTTCATATTCATCATTGCAAAATCTAAACCTAAAGCATGAAGCTCACGAACAAGAGCTAAAAACGCTTCGGGCATAGAAGGGTTTGGCTTTTCTGGTTTATGCGATGAAATAAGGGACTCATACATATCATTTCGTCCATCAATGTCATCAGATTTTATTGTTAATAGCTCTTGCAATGTATTGGAGCAACCGTACGCTTCAAGCGCCCAAACTTCCATTTCACCGAATCGTTGTCCTCCTTTTTGAGATTTTCCAGCAAGAGGTTGTTCTGTAATCATAGAATAAGGACCGGTAGCCCGAGCATGAATTTTATCTTCAACTAAATGAATCAATTTTAAAATATAACTTTTTCCTATTGTAATTGGATTATCAAAAAATTCACCCGTTCGTCCATCTTGAAGTAAGACTTTTCCGGGCCATGCTTTATTAAAAACCCAAGGCTCTTCTCGCTTAAGAGAAGCTTCTTTTAATTTTTGGTTAATTAATATACGTGAAGCTTCAGCCCCATAAATTTCATCAAAAGGCGTTACTTTAAATCGCTTTCCTAATTTTTGACCAGCAAATCCTAATAAACATTCAAAAATTTGACCAACATTCATACGAGAAGGAACTCCTAGTGGATTAAAAATAATATCAATAGGAGTTCCATCAGGTAACGCTGGCATATCTTGTTCTGGTAAAATGCGTGAAATAATTCCTTTATTACCATGACGACCAGCCAATTTATCACCAACTTTAATTTTTCGTACTTGGGCAATAAAAATTCGAATTGTTTCATTAAAGGCTGGAAGCGAATGCTCATCTTTTGTTAAAATATTTGTAGAAATAACTCTAATATCAATTACTCTTCCTTCAGTTCCTCGCGGAACTTTTAAAGAAGTGTTTTTAAAGTTTTGCTTTTTTTGCCCATAAAGCGCTTTTAAAAGTTTTGCTTCTGGCGATGTATCTTCTTCACAAGGTGTTAACTTTCCAATTAAAATATCATTCTCTTTGACATAAGAACCAATTTTAACAATACCATTATAGTCTAAATGTCTTATTGCGTGCGAGCTTGTATGAGGTAAATTTTTTGTTAACTTTTCGCTTCCTAAATGTGTATGATTAAGTGCTATATCATGAAATTCAATATGTAAAGATGTTAAAGAGTCGTTAAAAATTAATTTTTCACTTATAACAATTGCATCTTCATAGTTATAACCTTCCCACGGCATATACGCAATGGTTAAATTTTGACCTAATGAAAGTTCTCCATCATTGGTACTTGGCCCATCAGCAAGAATTTGTCCCGAGAACACGTGTTCACCTCCCCAAACGATAGGCTTTTGGTTAATAGAAGTTTCTTGATTAGACCTTTGATGTTTTTGAAGCAAGTAAGTAATTTTTTGTCCACTAATATCTGAAACGATAATATACTTCGAACTTGCTACTTTGATTACCCCTTCACTATATGATTTAAGTACTAAGCCTGAATCAAGCGCTGCAATTGATTCTAATCCAGTGCCTACTATCGCTTTTTGTGAATATATTAATGGAACTGCTTGGCGTTGCATATTTGAACCCATTAAAGCTCGATTTGCATCATCATGTTCAATAAATGGTATTAATGCCGTAGCTAAAGATATTATTTGCAGTGGGGAAATTGTAACAAGATCTGGATTTTTTTTCTTTTTTACAAAAATCGAATAATTTTCTTTTACAATAAGATCAGTTCCTATTAACTCCCCATTTGCATTTAGCTTAATATCAGAGAACGCTATATTTGTTAAAGATTCTTGTTGCGGATTTAAATATAAGGCTTCTTTATTAGAAGAAAAATTAGGTTCTTCTAATAAAAAAAATGGAGTCTCAATCCATCCAAATGAACTAACTCGACCTAACATTGAAATGGAGCTAATTAATCCAGCATTTTGGCCTTCGGGAGTTTCGATTGGACATAAGCGCCCGTATTGGCTTGGGTGAATATCGCGAATCGCGGTACTAATATGATCACGCTTTAATCCATTCGGTCCAAAAACGCTAATTCGGCGCTTATGGGTAAGCTCTGCCAATGGATTTACTTGATCTAAAAATTGGGAAAGTTGGCTTGTTTTGAAAAATTCTTTTATTGCACTTGTCAAAGGTCTTGGATCTATAATCCAAGTTTGAGCGCTAGAAAAATTTTCTATATCTATTTTCATATTTGATGACTTCGAAAGAGAAGTGCTACCTTCAAGACTTTTTTGAAGGCGAAATAACCCAGTTCGCATTTGATTTTGAAGTAATTCACCAATAGAGCGAATTTGTTTATTTTTTAAATGATCAATATCATCATTTATTTTATTATAATATTTTAATTCAATAAGTCCATCTACTATTTTAATGAAATCTTCGGATGTTAAAAAAGTTGCATTTTTTGGAAGATTTAGCTTTAACTTTTTATTTATTTTATAACGGCCTATTTTTCCAATAGAAAAGCAACAACTTCTAGGATTTTCAAAGAGTCTATTAATTAAGAAACTAATTTCCTCCTTATCTTTTCCTTTTTCTTTTTGCGAAAAATTTACACCATTTTGTTTTAACTTGCGAGTTAATTGTTGATTTTGGAATAATAAAGGGAATTTCATAGCATCATAAATTTCTTTATTGTTTAAATTAAAACTTTTAATTAAATCATAAAGAAATAATTTGTCGTCGTCGGATTCTTCTTTATAAAAAGCCTCCCTTCTTTTGCTTTTAAATTCATTTAATTTAATATAAATACGATCTTGAATATTACCATTTTTTCTTTTTATTTCATCTAAAATGACTTTTGTCCAAAGACCTTTATCCGAAATAATTGTTGCGGTATAAGAAATCTTTCTTGGAGTTAGAAATTCTTTACGAAAGTAGACGCCTGGGCTTCGAATTATTTGACTAATAACAACTCTTTCACATCCATTAATAATAAACGTCCCTTCCTCTGTCATTAAAGGAATTTCGCCAAAAAATATATCTTGTTTAACTTTAATTTTTTTAATAATATGATCTTTTTGGTTAAATGCTAATAAAGGTTTTTGAAAATATTCTTCAACTTTTTTAAAATCTAAATTTTCATCGAAAGAATACTCATATTCTCCTGGAATATAAAGTTGAATGGCATAAGTGAGATCGCGCTTTAATGCTAAGTCAATACAAACGTTTGGCCCTTTTAGTTTAATATCATTTATAAATAAATGGACCTCGGATGTTATAACCTTTTTCTGAGCACGAGTAGGAGCTTTAATTTTAGTTATAAAAGGGTTCGGAAAAGAAAGAAGTTCCTGATAAATTCCTTTAAAAAGAAAGCGATAATAACTCGCCTTTTGGATTTCCCCTAAGTCACCAATGTTGTTAATAAAAATTTTGCTCATTATGAATTTCTTTTTTTTGATAATTAGTACAATTTTTAAAAAGAGTAAGCATTAGAAGACCAAAAAGCAAGAAAATAATTAATTCAAACACAGCTATAAAAAAATTTAATTTTTAATGGAAAAAATAATTTTTGAAATTCGTGATTTTATTCGATTTGCTTTGTTTTGGTGAATAACATTCTTTTTTACAGCTTTATCAGTAAAGCTATTAAGTTTCCCTGCAATTTCAGCTAAGGAAATTTTAAAATAATTTTTAAGACTTGGTACATTTTCCGCGGTATAACGGCACCATAAATTTTTAAAGAATTTTAGCAAAGTTTTTATTGTAGAACGGTAACGACGGTTAACCATACGATTTCGTATATTTTTACTTATCAGGGATTTATTTTTTTGCTTTTTAGTCATTTTAATATTTAATAAATTTAAATTACTTAGCTTTGTATTAAGATAACACAATCAATTTTAATTTGCTATATAAATTTGGATAAGTGTTCTATTTCGTGTTATAGTTTTACTATCTGAGATAGAAAATCAATCAAGCTAAAAATAAAAATCTTAAACGTAAAATTTAATATGTCAAAAAGTAAGGGGCCTCGAGTTCTTATAACACTCGAATGTATTGCTTGCAGATCAACTAATGAAAAACGTAGCTTAGGAATATCACGATATTTAAGCACGAAAAATAGGCGAACAACACCCGAAAAACTGGAAATCTTGAAGCATTGTAAATATTGTAATAAGCACACATTACATAAAGAAATTAAATAAGACAGAATATATGGTAATGACTTCTTTAATAAAAGATAAAAGGAATTTTTCGCAAGTAAAAAAAAAACGAATAAATTGGAGCCAAAGTTTAAATACAAGTAAAGCATTCGCGCTAACTTTTGCTCAATATAAAAAAAGTTTGCAATATATTTTATTATTAAAAAAATTATCATCTGGTAAAAATTTTGACAATTTACATTTATTACAAGCATTTATTACAAGATATGGGAAAATAAAGCCACGTAGAAAAACGCGAATTTTACCAAGAGCTCAGCGAGCTATTTCGAAGGCAATTAAAAAAGCTCGCTCTTTTGGAATTATACCATATACTTGTAGTGTTAGCATTTAGCTAAAGCATAATAAATTGCATTTTTTAACGATTTCAAATAAATCTAAGCATGCATCCGTAGCCAAGGGGTTGAAGGCAATGGGCTCATAATCCATTCTCATATGAGCAACGCTGGTTCGAACCCAGCCGGATGCACTTTTAATTAATTGTTTTAAGGCGAGCGGCTTTTCCTTTCAAATTTCGAAGAAAATAAAGTTTGGCGCGCCTAACTTTTGATGATTTTTTTATCATTAAAGAAGCAATTTGAGGTGAATGCATTAAAAAAGTTTGCTCAAGATAAATTCCTTGAACAAAACGACGTATTTTAAAACTTTTTGACAAAAATCTATTTTGAGTTGAAATAACAAGACCTTCATAAAATTGCACGCGCTCTTTTTCTCCTTCTGGAATTTTGTAGCCCATGCGAATAAAATCTCCTGGTTTTAATAAAATTAAGGTGTCATTTAATTCTTTATCTCTTTTTGAATTTAAATTTATAATATAATTTATAATGGATTTTATTTTTTGATCTTGGCTCTCTATTAATTTTTTCTTATCTATGGTAAAATTATTCATATTTTAAAAAGTATTTTTGTTAATTATAAAAGTTTTTTAAATCGAAAAACTTGTTCAATATATCATAATGAAAATTAAAGATTAAAGAAAGGGTTTCCTTGTTTTAAAGAAACGGTTTCTTTTTGCTTACATTTAGAAAACTTATTACAATATATTAAAATATCATTTATTAACTTTTATGCAGAATTTTGCAAATTTACAAAAAATAGATATGGAGCCACAAATTTCTAATGAAGCAATGCAAGTTTTTGTTGAAAAACGTAGGCGAAATCAGTTATATTTAACTTTAAATTATTTGCTTAACCTTGGAACTTTTTTTGATTTCTGTTCGTATGATGCTTTTAACTTGCTAAAAGCTTCGAAAGATATAGCTAAAAAATGCAACTCAAAAATTATTACATTAGAGCACTTTTTTTTAGCTTTTTTTGAAAAGGAATCGGCCCTGATTAGTTTTTTGAAAGAATACGGCATAACTAAAGAAAGCTTGTTTGTTACTATATCACCGAAAAAACAGAAAAGCTTACCATTTATACAGAGCTTTTTAAATTTAAATCGAAAAAAAATAAAAAAGCAGAAATCTTTTTCATTTTCGCATGACTTAAGCACTCTTTTTAAAAAAGCAATTAAAAATGCTCATACGCGATTTAAAACACCAATAATTACCCCCGAGATTTTTTTTATCACATTAATGGAGCAAAAATTTGCAATATTAAAAAGTTGGGGCATCAATTTTCCATTAACTAAAAATGAAGAATACTTATTGCGCTATGATTTGCTAAAACAAATCCATAATGCCGAAATTTTTTTTAGGTCTAAAACAACAAAAAATAACCGGATATTTTCTTATTTGCTAAAAACCCAATTGTCAAATCTTCAATTTAAAAGGTTAATTGAAGATAAATCTTTCCCTTTAGGTTTATTATTCTTTCGGAACCAATTATTATTAAAATCAGGACGATTTTTATTAAATTTAGGTATTGAAAATGAAATTTATCGTTCCATAAAAGTAATAAATACACGAAAATATTCGTGCAATGAAGAAGAAAAAAAATAAGCTAAACGAGCTTTAGGCGAAAGTAGCCAAATGGTAAGGCAATGGATTGTGAATCCATCATCGCGGGTTCAATTCCCGTCTTACGCCCTTAAAAAAGGAGTCCTCCTCTTTTGACGAATTGATTTTTGGATGGTATATTTAAAATTAAGAGAAAAGATATAAAAAAAAGATGGTAAAAGATATTGGCCCAAAATTAAAAAAAATAAGAAGGCTTGGACTGCTACCGGGTTTTGCAAGGAAAGTAATTAAAAATCGCAAAAAAACTCCTGGCCAGCATGGTAAATTATTATTTACTAGCACAAAAAGATCTTCTTTATCAGAAGATTTCAAAGTTCGCTTAATTGAAAAACAAAAATTAAAATTTAATTACGGGGTCACAGAAAAACAATTATTATCTTATTACCTTGCAGCAAAAAAAAGTAACGGTTCTACAGGAACATTGCTTTTAGAAACATTAGAGTCTAGATTAGATTGTGTCATTTATCGATTGGGTTTTTCGCCAACGATTCCAGCGGCTCGCCAGCTAATTAATCACGGGCATATACTTGTAAATAAAAAGCGTGTTACAATACCTAGTTTTCTTTGTAAACCTGGGGATAAGCTTTTTGCTAGTGAAAAATTTAGCTCAAGGAATTTAGTTTTAGGAAATTTACAAAATCAAGAGAAAAAGCGTGCAATTATTCAGCAACGAATGAAGGTTTTAAATTTATTAACTTCGCATTTTCATACTCTTTTACCAACTCATTTAGAACTAAATGTTGAGAAGTTAAGTGGAACTTTTTTAAGGGCTTCAAATCGAAAGGATTTACCTTTACAGATTAACGAATTAAAGGTAGTTGAATACTATTCTCGTTAATATTAAATGAATTTGTTTTTTATTTTTAAAATTATCCGTACTTTCATCTAATAAATAAATTAAAAAATCTCTTTTGAGCGAAATTTAAAATAGATTAATTTTCTCCTAATCTATATTTGCAAAAACGTTTTACTGTAATATTTTCGCCGAGCAAAGAAATTTGTGTTTTAATATAATCTTCAACGGTTAATGTAGGATTTTCAAAATATTGTTGATCTAATAGAGTTATAAAGCTAAAATTTTCACGGGAAATAGCTTTTTTGGCGATTAGTTTTTCATCAGAAGAAGCTGTTGTTTCTTTAATTAAATTCAGCTCTTCTGTTGGAATATCTGAAAAAGAAATATATTTAATTGTATTACAAGAAGCTACCTGAATTGCTAATTTATGAGCTAAAGTTTTAAATTCGATTCGACGCGCTACAAAATCTGTTTCACAATTTAATTCAAGTAGAACTCCTAATTTGGATCCACTATGAATATAACTTGTAATGATTCCTTCAGTTGTTAAACGTGATCTTTTTTTTTCGGCAGATGCAAAACCTTTTTTTTGTAAATTGATTAAAGCTTTCTCAAAATTATTGTTTTCATCTTGAAGCGCAATTTTGCAATCCATTAAACTAGCGCCTGTTTTTCCCCTTAATAATTTAATTTGTCCTATATTTTTTGTCATTCGTTGTACTTTTTTTTAAATTTAATTGCAACAGTTCTCAAAAAGATATCATGAATTAATTATAGAGTCAACAAAAAGGCACGGTAATATTTGTTGAAGTTCAACTAAATTAATAATTTAGCGTTTTATGGGGATAGAGGGACTTGAACCCTCATAACATTTTGGTGTTGACAGATTTTAAGTCTGTTGTGTCTACCATTCCACCACATCCCCTTTCAGGCGGCACCCAGATTCGAACTGGGGGATAATAGATTTGCAATCTATTGCCTTACCGCTTGGCTATGCCGCCTTAGCTCAAGATCATTCTAAATAAATTTTACCTTTCTTTCTCATAAATTGCAAGCTCTTCTTTTTAATTCAGCTAAATTCTAATCCATTTAAAATTTTAAAAAGCAAAAATTAGATTCAAAAAATGTCTTTAAAAACTATAACCTAAAAATTCTTCGCTTTACTATTTATTAAAATAATATTAAAATTAAAATAGAATAAAAATAGACAAAATGAAAATAAAAACACGAAAATCTGCGGCCAAAAGGGTTATAATTAAAAAAGGCTTTCTTGCTCGAAAAAAAGCAGGACATGCTCATTTTTTAAGACGAAAAAGTTCAAAACGTTTACGACATTTATTTCAATCAGCAAAGGTACAAAAAAGTGACTTAGGCCATATGCAATTAATGTTACCTTATAACTAAAACGTAGTACGTTAGTAAAATCTTTTCTTCTATCTTTTTTTCTGTTATAATTTTTAATCTTTAGAATAAAAAAAAGAAAAATGGTTCGTATAAAGCGTGGTAATATTGCTGTAAAAAGGCGTAAAAAAGCTATTCGATTAGCAAAAGGATATATAGGAAGTAATTCTCGCTTATCTAGATTTGCTGGTGAACAAGTTATTCAAAGTTTAAATTTTGCATACATTGGGCGAAAGTTAAAAAAAAGAAGTTTTCGTAAAATTTGGATCTATCGAATTAATGCAGCAGCCCGTTCAAAAGGAACGACATATTCTAATTTACTAGGGGCTTTAAGAAACCAAAAAATATATTTAAACCGGAAAGTACTTGCTTTTTTTGCTTTTAACGATCTTCCTGTTTTTAATTTACTAACACGGTATCTAATAAAATAATTAAAATATTCTAAAACTCTTCTAATTGCAAGCATAGCTCAATTGGTAGAGCTCCTGACTTGTAATCAGGGGGTTGAGAGTTCAAGTCTCTCTGCTTGCTTTAAAAAAACAATAATATTACCAGCTTGCTTTTGTTACACCAGGCAAATAGCAGTCGTGTGCTAACTCTCGCATGGCATTTCTACAAAGCCCAAAGAATCGGAAAAATCCTCTTGGCCTTCCGGTTTTCCAGCATCGGTTTCTTAATCGAACAAAAGCTCCATTACGTGGAAGTTTTTGTATTTTTTGGCTTAATTCTAGTTTTTGACTAAATAGCTTTGACTTTTTTAAGAGTATTGTTAATTCTTTTCGAATTTGAAAATATTTTATACTTAAGTTATTCCGTTTTTTTTCTCGTTCTAGCATGCTTTTTTTTGCCATAAGAATATTTTTGTTATTTATAGATTATATCTAACAAATTTAGCTCTGTAAACCTAATTTAACAAATAAAATATAAAAATCAGTTTTCATTTTTTATTTATTTTTTTCTTAAGTATATTTTAAGATATTCAAGATTAAAAAAGCTTCACAAATAGCTTTATATAAGTTATAATTTAGCTATAGGGTCGGTGCCCGAGAGGTTAATGGGAGTGGACTGTAAATCCATTGACAAAAGTCTTCATAGGTTCAAATCCTATTCGACCCAAAAAAGATGCAAAATTAGTAAAATCAGATATTGATGAAGTTATTTTAGTAGGTGGATCAACGCGTATTCCATCAGTCCGAAATTTATTAATAGATTTATTGTCTAAACCATTAAATGAGACAGTAAATCCGGATGAGGTTGTAGCTATGGGGGCGGCGGTCCAAGCTGGGATTTTAGCAGGAGAAATTACAGATTTAATTTTATTGGACGTAACCCCTCTTTCCCTTGGCGTTGAAACAATGGGAGGTCTTATGACACCAATCATTACTAGAAATGCTTCTATACCGGTAAAACAATCTGAAAATTTTTCCACTGGCGCGGATTTTCAAGATTCTGTGGAAATCCATATTTTACAAGGCGAACGTCAATTTGCAAAAGACAATAAAAGCTTGGGTGTTTTTAAATTAAATGGGATACCTTCAGCTCCACGAGGCATTCCTAAAATCAATGTTACTTTTCAATTAGATGTAAACGGACTTTTATCTGTTTCAGCTAGAGAGGAAGATTCTGGGGTTGAACAATCTATTAAGATTGAAGGTGCGTCTGTTTTAGGGCGTGACGAAGTTACTCAAATGATTCAAGATGCTGAAAAAAATGCTAAGTTGGATAAAACTAAAAAATCACTTGTAAATATTACTTATGAGGTTGATAATTTCCTCTCAAAATCGCATAACGTTTTAGGGTCTTTAGAAACAAATTGTAACGCAAAAAATTATTTTTCTTTACTTGAAAAAAAATTAAAACATTCTTATCTTGATAATAAGTTTTTTAGCTTAACTTCAAACATTTTGAAAAGCTTGAAAAATGCGCTCCAATTTTTAATTTTTGAGAGCCTACAAAACGAAATTTCAAAAATAGGCAGAAAATCCAATTCTGCTTCCAATATAATTGATGTAGATTTAGCTGATGAATAAGAAGATCGACTCCTTTTAATTTTTTTGTACTTAAAGACTTTATTAGATTTTTTACGGGCAAAAAAGGAGAGAGTGAGATTCGAACTCACGGAATTTTTAATTCTTCTGATTTCAAGTCAGACGCAATCGACCACTCTGCCATCTCTCCGTTATTAACTAATTATACCAATTGTTGCTCGTCTGTCTAGGATAAAAAGCTTAAAGAAAAACAAATGTGAAGGTTTTCCTTTTATAATAAAATGAGCTTGCTTTTTTTTAGTGGGAAGTGGATTTGAACCACTGACCTTCGGGTTATGAGCCCGACGAGCTGCCATACTGCTCTACCCCACTTAAAAGGTAAAATGATAGTTTAATAGTTTTATATTCTAAAAACTTTTTGGGCTTAGTAGGATTCGAACCTACATTAGAGACTTAGAAGGTCTCCGTCCTGATCCTTTAGACGATAAGCCCTTTAAAAGCTTTCTATGGGCATTACTGGATTTGAACCAGTGGCCCTCTGCTTGTAAGGCAGACGCTCTACCACTGAGCTAAATACCCTATAATTTTTAGTTAAAACTCTATTATAATGAATATAGACATTTTAGAAGAATTAAATTCCCGGGTACCACCCTCATTATAAAATTAAAATTTAAGCATGTCAAGCTTTTTTCTTTTTTTTTATGCTTGACAGAATCTTTTCATTATGCCTATAATACTTATTGTTTGTACATTTTTCTTTTTTAAAAGTTTTATAATGAGCGGTTAGCGAATTGTGAAAACAAATAAATGCAGGAAATTTTATTTATTTAATTTTGTTAAGAGTTTGATCCTAGCTCAGGATGAACGCTAGCGGTATGCTTAACACATGCAAGTCGTACGGAAAAGTAATTTTTAGTGGCGAACGGGTGAGTAACGCGCGAGAATTTACCTTTAGGAAGAGGGCAACTTCTAGAAATAGAAGCTAATACTCTATATGCCACCTGGTGAAAGAAGAAATTCGCCTAAAGAGAAGCTCGCGTCTGATTAGCTAGTTGGTAAGGTAAAGGCTTACCAAGGCGACGATCAGTAGCTGGTTTGAGAGGACGATCAGCCACACTGGAACTGAGACACGGTCCAGACTCCTACGGGAGGCAGCAGTGAGGAATTTTCTGCAATGGGCGAAAGCCTGACAGAGCAATACCGCGTGAGGGATGAAAGCCTATGGGTTGTAAACCTCTTTTCTCAAGGAGGAAAATATGACGTTACTTGAGGAATAAGCATCGGCTAACCCTGTGCCAGCAGCCGCGGTAATACAGGGGATGCAAGTGTTATCCGGAATTATTGGGCGTAAAGCGTCTGTAGGTTGACTTTTAAGTCTTTTGTTAAAGCTCTAGGCTTAACCTGGAAACAGCAAAAGAAACTATTAGTCTTGAGTATGGTAGGGGTAAAGGGAATTTCCAGTGGAGCGGTGAAATGCTTAGATATTGGAAAGAACACCAACAGCGAAGGCACTTTACTGGGCCAGTACTGACACTGAGAGACGAAAGCTAGGGGAGCAAACGGGATTAGATACCCCGGTAGTCCTAGCTGTAAACGATGGATACTAGGTGTTGCGCATTTTTATGTGCAGTGTCGTAGCTAACGCGTTAAGTATCCCGCCTGGGAAGTATGCTCGCAAGGGTGAAACTCAAAGGAATTGACGGGGGCCCGCACAAGCGGTGGAGCATGTGGTTTAATTCGATGCAACACGAAGAACCTTACCAGGACTTGACATGAAGAGAAGTTTTTTGAAAATTAAATGTGCTAAGGCCTCTTACACAGGTGGTGCATGGCTGTCGTCAGCTCGTGTCGTGAGATGTTGGGTTAAGTCCCGCAACGAGCGCAACCCTTGTCTTTAGTTATGTTCCTAGAGAGACTGCCGATTATAAATCGGAGGAAGGTGAGGACGACGTCAAGTCATCATGCCCCTTATGTCCTGGGCTACACACGTGCTACAATGGGTATGACAAAAAGCTGCAAGTTTGCGAAAACAAGCTAATCTTTAAACATATCCCTAGTTCAGATTGTAGGCTGCAACTCGCCTACATGAAGGTGGAATCGCTAGTAATCGCAGGTCAGCTATACTGCGGTGAATCCGTTCCCGGGCCTTGTACACACCGCCCGTCACACCATGGGAGCTGGTTATACCTGAAGCTATTGCCTAAACCTTCGGGAGCGGCGTATCCAAGGTAGAGCTAGTGACTGGGGTGAAGTCGTAACAAGGTAGCCGTACTGGAAGGTGCGGCTGGATTACCTCCTAAATAAAAAAATTATATTATTTTAAAAATCAGTAGCATTTGGGCTGTTAGCTCAGTAGGTTAGAGCGCACCCTTGATAAGGGTTAGGTCCCTGGTTCGAATCCTGGATGGCCCAATGGGGATATAGCTCAGTTGGTAGAGCGTTGCCTTTGCAAGGCAGATGTCAGCGGTTCGACCCCGCTTATCTCCATGCTATGTAATATTAAAAATGCTTAAAAATTAATGACTTGCAAGGGATCCCTTGGTATCCAGAAGCGATGAAGGACGTGACTACCTGCGAAAAACTTCGGGGAGCTGGAAGTACGCTTTGATCCGGAGGTCTCCGAATGAGGAAACTCTACATCTTTTTATTTCATTTAATGATAAAAAGAGCAAACTCAGGGAACTGAAACATCTTAGTACCTGAAGGAAAAGAAAGTAAAAACGATTCCCTTAGTAGTGGCGAACGAAACGGGAAAAGCCTAAACCTTATGTTTAACATATAGGGGGTCGTGGGATATTCATTAAAAAGTTCAAAAAGTTAGGTGAAATTGCTGGAAAGCATTACCGTAGAAAGTGATAGTCTTGTAACCGAAAACAATTTTGATCTTTGTTTACTCCCGAGTAGCTTGGGACACGTGGAATCCCGAGTGAATCTGCGAGGACCACCTCGTAAGGCTAAATATTCCTGGATGTCCGATAGTGAACTAGTACCGTGAGGGAAAGGTGAAAAGAACCCCGGAAGGGGAGTGAAATAGAACGTGAAATTGCAAGTTTACAAACAGAAGAAAAACGACTTAGCGTTTAACTTCGTGCCTGTTGAAGAATGTTCCGGCGACTTATAATTAGTGGCAGGTTAAAATAGATAATATTGGAGCCAAAGTGAAAGCGAGCTTGAATAGAGCGTTAGTCCCTAATTATAGACCCGAACCCGCTTGATCTAACCATGGCCAGGATGAAGCTTAGGTAACACTGTGTGGAGGTCCGAACCGACTAATGTTGAAAAATTAGCGGATGAGCTGTGGTTAGGGGTGAAATGCCAATCGAAAGCGGAGCTAGCTGGTTCTCCCCGAAATGTATTTAGGTGCAGCGGTTAATGTTTTAGCGTAGGGGTAAAGCACTGTTTCGGTACGGGCTGGTAATTCGGTACCAAATCGAGGCAAACTCTGAATACTACGTGCATAGTTAACCAGTAAGACTACGAGGGATAAGCTTCATAGTCAAGAGGGAAACAGCCCAGATCACCAGCTAAGGCCCCTAAATAATTACTAAGTGGTAAAGGTGGTGAAAAGGCCTAGACAACCAGGAGGTTTGCTTAGAAGCAGCAATCCTTTAAAAAGTGCGTAATAGCTTACTGGTCTAGCAATTTTGCGCCGAAAATTAATGGGTCTAAGTAATTTGCCGAAGCTGTGAGATATATCAAAAGATATTTCGGTAGGGGAGCGTTCCATTTTAGGTTGAAGTATTAGCGAAAGCGGATATGGACGATATGGAAGTGAGAATGTCGGATTGAGTAGCGAAAACATTGGTGAGAATCCAATGCTCCGAAACCCTAAGGTTTCCTCCGGAAGGTTCGTCCGCGGAGGGTTAGTCAGGTCCTAAGGTGAGGCTGAAAAGCGTAATCGATGGATAATAGGTTAATATTCCTATACTATTTTTTGTTTGTGCCGAGGGACGAAGAAGGCTAAATTAGCCGGATGTTGGTTACCGGTTTAAGTAGTCGAGGTGTTGAGAAGTAGAGAAAATATTTTGAGCTAAGCTACGAATACAAAACTTTTAGTAGTTAAAGTAATTGATGTCATACTTCCAAGAAAAGCTCGTAGCACGTTAAGCAAGAAATACCTGTACCTTAAACCGACACAGGTAGGGAGGTAGAGAATACCAAGGAGCGCGAGAGAACCCTCCTTAAGGAACTCGGCAAAATAGCTCTGTAACTTCGGAAGAAAGAGTGCCCTATGGGCTGCAATATCAAGTTCCAAGCAACTGTTTAGCAAAAACACAGGTCTCCGCTAAGTTGTAAAACGACGTATGGGGGCTGACGCCTGCCCAGTGCCGTAAGGTTAAGGAAGTTTGTTAGCCCAAAAAGGCAAAGCTTATAACTGAAGCCCCGGTGAACGGCGGCCGTAACTATAACGGTCCTAAGGTAGCGAAATTCCTTGTCGGGTAAGTTCCGACCCGCACGAATGGCGTAATGATTTGGAAGCTGTCTCAAGGAGGGACTCGGCGAAATAGAACTGTCTGTGAAGATGCGGACTACCTGTGCCAGGACATTAAGACCCTATGAAGCTTTACTGTATCCTGAAATTGAAAATTGGTTTTATTTGCGCAGGATAGGTGGGAGACTATGATTACTCTCTTTTGGGAGGGTATGAGTCAACGTTGAGATACCACTCTGGTAAAATTGATTTTCTAACTTCACACCGTTAGCCGGTTGAAAAACAGTTTCAGGTGGGCAGTTTGACTGGGGCGGTCGCCTCCTAAAAGGTAACGGAGGCGTACAAAGGTTTCCTCAGATCGTTTAGAAATCGATCTTAGAGTGCAAAGGCAAAAGGAAGCTTAACTGTGAGACCTACAAGTCGAACAGAGACGAAAGTCGGTCTTAGTGATCTGACGCTGCTGTGTGGAAAGGGCGTCACTCAACGGATAAAAGTTACTCTAGGGATAACAGGCTGATCTCCCCCAAGAGTTCCTATCGACGGGGAGGTTTGGCACCTCGATGTCGGCTCATCGCATCCTGGGGCGGTAGTACGTCCCAAGGGTTGGGCTGTTCGCCCATTAAAGCGGTACGCGAGCTGGGTTCAGAACGTCGCGAGACAGTTCGGTCCATATCCGGCATGGGCGTTAGAGTATTGAGAGTGGCCTTTCTCTAGTACGAGAGGACCGAGAAAGACATACCTCTAGTGTACCAGTTATTGTGCCATCGGTAGACGCTGGGTAGCTATGTATGGTTTGGATAACCGCTGAAGGCATCTAAGTGGGAAGCCGTCCTCAAGATGAGTACTCTTAGGTTACGGCAAGACTAGCCGTTTGATAGGCATCCAGTGTACGTATAGCAATATACTTAGCTAAGATGTACTAATAAACCGAATTTTAAGCTATATTTTGTTTTTTACACTTTTATTTCGGTATCCTTAGCATAATAGTACAACGCCATTCCATTTCGAATATGGTTGTTAAATGTTATTGCGGCGAAAATACTTAAGGAGCAGTCTTTTGGGAAAATAGCACGACGCCGAAATTTACCCGTTTACGAAAATAAAAGAAATTCTTTTTGCAGCTTCCTTAATAGCTCAGCGGTAGAGCGGTCGGCTGTTAACCGATAGGTCGTTGGTTCAAACCCAACTTGAGGAGTTTTTAACTTTTTCCAAAAACTAATGAAAATTTACGTATATATGATATACTATTCTTTAAAAAAGCCAATAAATTATTCTTAAAAAAGATATGACTAAGCATACACTTAATGGAAGTCGCCGAAAAGCTATAAAAACGTCGGGCTTTAGGGCAAGAATAAAAACGCAATCCGGGCGTAAAATTTTACGCAATAGAAGAAAAAAAAGACGAAACAGGCTTTCTCTTTAAAAAATGCGACAGGCTCTCAAACTTTTAGTTCTCGCTTACACTCTTATACCTTTAGGTTATTCTTTTTCTAAAGAATATTACACCAAGTAATTAATATATCTTTTCTTAATAACAATGATAAACAAAAAGATTTCTTCTCCTTTTTTTTTGCAAAGGTTTCTTAATTCGCTTAAGAAATTTATTAAAAAGTTTCAAAAAAGCGCCCAAAAAAATCGTAAAGTTTTTGAGTTGATTCAATTAACACTTATTTATTTCTTTGCCGTTATTGTTCTTGCGTATACTATAAGAAACTCTTTAGGGTATTTTCCCGAAATGTTATTCAGACTTTTTCCCTTTCTTGTACCTGTTTTTGAAATACAAACGCTTAAAATTTTAGCAGCGCCCGAGAAAACATTTCTGCTTTATATGTTGATTATTGAAATGTTTCTTAATCGATCCTTCTTTCATTTTTCTTTATTGGTTAAGTTTAACGTTCTTCTTATTTTTATTCTAGAAATGCTGCAAAACCTGCTTGTTAGCTATTGGGATATTTTATTTAATCGCGAATTGGATGGAGTGGGTGGAGGGGTTGTTCTTGCTCGAACAGCAACAATGCTCTTTTATTTTTTTCTTTTTTTATTCTTTTTTAGTCTATACGCGTATTCGTATATAAGTTCCCTTTTAGGGATTTTTCCGAAATTTCCTGGACTTCTAAAAAATATTACAGACTCTGTTGCGTTTTGGCTTCAAATAAAATTATTAAAAAAGAATAAAAAAGGGGAGTAGCGATTTTATTCTGCTTTTTCTTTTTCGATGTTGACAAATCCTCTGAAGAATATTATCCTATTAAATATACTCGCGGATGTGGCGAAATTGGTAGACGCGCCAGATTTAGAACCTGGTGAGTAATTTTGTGAGAGTTCAAGTCTCTCCATCCGCATTTTAATCGTATTTTAATTTTACAAATGGGATAAAAATAAAATAAAATATTGCAAACATAGGATAATTGTTTATAATTTATAAAAGAAAAATGGAAAAATTAAATTAAAATATGGAATATGCTATAGCTCAGATGTCGGGAAAACAAATTTTGCTAAAACTTGGTCAATGGTATGATATTGATTTAATAAAGAATGCAAAAATAGGGGAATATATATATTTAAATAAAATATTGCTGTTTAAAAAGCAGAACAAAATCCAATTGGGTCAACCATTTTTAGAAGGAAGCAAAATTTGTGCAAAAATAATGCAACAAGTAAAAGGTCAAAAAATCACGGTATTAAAAACTAAGCCAAAAAAGCATTACACTCGAATTAAAGGTCACAGACAATCCTATACTCGCATATTTGTTGATAAATTTAATTAAAAAGAGGATATAACATATGGCACATAAAATGGGCGCGGGTAGTACAAAAAATGCTCGAGATTCACAGTCAAAGCGGCTTGGGATAAAATGCTATGGAAGTCAGCGGGTTAAAAATGGTTTTATTATAGTGCGCCAAAGAGGAACAAAATATAAGGCTGGAGAATTCGTGGGATGCGGGCGTGATCATACCTTATACGCTTTAACCAGTGGGGTTGTTCAGTTTACTAGCAGAGGATTTGTCAACATCGAAAAAGAAAAAGCAGAATAAAATCGCTACTCCCCTTTTTTATTCTTTTTTAATAATTTTATTTGAAGCCAAAACGCAACAGAGTCTGTAATATTTTTTAGAAG
>Ga0207914_100075_pt1 | contig 58749 bp, 55 predicted proteins | sample DeeseametaMP2497_FD_184171 | JGI IMG/M metagenome (GOLD analysis project Ga0207914, IMG submission 184171) | Marine microbial communities from East of Antigua and Barbuda, Atlantic Ocean - MP2497 (SPAdes) | ecosystem: Environmental > Aquatic > Marine > Oceanic | place: East of Antigua and... | reverse complement strand
AAAGGCTTCACCGGCACCCGTTGATACAGTTTTGGATATTCGGTCGCAGACTCGGGCGATGGTTTCGCTCGGAAGAAGGGGGCGGCCGTGGCAACGCAATCAGAGGAGAAGGGCGCAAGCATCCATTTCCTGCGGCCCCGTGCCCGGCGCCCTGATGGCCAGGGCGTTCATTTTGTTCTGCGGATCGACAATTACCCCCATCTTCTGCGTGCCTATGGGCCTGAAGTGGCGCGGTCAGCGCTCGGTGAGCTCAATCGAATATTGGCTGACTTCTTCCGCGATGACGGCCTGGTAGCGCCCGAGCCTGATGGTCGGCTTGAGATTCTCCTTTGGAGCCCTGCGTTGCTGGGCAAATTGCCGCTCGAAAATGCGTGCGAAAATTGGGTTCATTCTTTTTGCGCCGCCATTGCGATGGTGCCTATCGAGTGCGCTGACGAGAGGCTGCATCTTGCTCTTTCGGGTGCGTGGACCAAGTTGGAATCGATCCATCTCGACGTCCATGATGCTCTGGCGTCTCCCGCCCTGCATGCGCTTGATCGAGTCCGTTTTTCCGGCGAGGCGCCCGGTCATGGCGACGACTGGATCGCGCGCTATCGTCGCGACATGGTTGCTGCCGCCGAGCTATTCGGCGCAATCGACGCTCAGGAATCGGTCAATGCTTTTGCCGCGATCGACAGTGAAGAACCCCTCGAGTTTTCTCACTATAGCGCTCGTCAGCTGGCGCTCGCTTGGCAGCCTGTTCGGGGCGCCGGGGATGCAACCGGTGTTCTCTATTACGAATGCCTGATCCGGTTGATCGATTCTGGTGGCGGCAGCGCCCCGCCAGATGGCCTGCTGGAGTCGCTTGAGCGCCTGGGTCTCGTGCGCGCGCTTGACCACTACATTCTCTCTGCGGTCATTGCGGAGCTTGAGCAGCATCCAGATGTCACGCTCGCTGCCAACATCTCCGCCCAGAGTGCTCAGTTCGATGGCTGGTGGCAGGATATCGAGCAGCGACTTGCAGCTGACCGCTCGGTTGCGCAGCGCCTGGTCATCGAAATCACGGAAACGACGGTGATGCCCGACATCGCAGCGGCGGCGGAGTTTGTGTCGCGGATGCGCTCATTGGGCTGCTTGATCGCGCTCGATGATTTCGGCACCGGTTTCGCGTCGATACGTCAGCTCCTCGCTCTCAAGCCCGATATCGCGAAGATCGATCGTCTATTTCTCGCTCGCGCCGGACTATCTCGGCAGGACTGCGCCGCCTTCACGCATTTGGTGGGGCTAGCCGATGCCCTTGCTCCCATCGTGATCGTCGAAGGCGTCGAGAGCGATGAGCAGTGCCAACTCGCGATCGAAGCCGGCGCCATGTGGCAGCAGGGATATCATCATGGCCGGCCCAGCCTAACCCGCACTTGGCGGTGGTCGCCTGAGGGTGTTGCTGGCGCATCGTTGCGTGGCTCCAGCGAGCTGCGCGCAAATGCCTCTGCTTCAGGCCGGTCATCATGACGGCGATCGACAGACTCGCGGGCAGCGTGACTGCAGAGGTGCTTCCGGTCGATGGACGGCCACTGCAGCAGGCACTCAAAGCACTCAAGATCGCCAGACGCATTCTTGCCGGGAGCGCGCCTGATCTTGCTGGTCCGCATGTCCAGTTGGCGATCGACCTGATCGAACCTTTGGGGCGGCGGCAAGCGACGTGTCATTTGCTGCCGATCAACGGCGGCAAGCTCGATGGCAAGGCCTCCTGCTCATCCGTAATGGCTACGGGTATCGCCTCATGAGCAGGGTTCGCTTCCGCAACTGTGGCCTGTCGAGGATGTCGAAGCATCCCAAGCTGCTGGCGAGCTGCCTGGCCGCTGTCGTTACCCCGCCATCGCAACCCTTGGCGAGCATGAGGCGGCGATGATCAAGCGAGGGGGCCAACGGCAGATGCGGAACCGGCGCAAGAACATGAGGGCGGATTACGAGTTCGTGCCGTCGCCCGATGGCCGCAGAATCATGAAGGGTTGCATGATCGCCCTTCCTCTGAGTGCTGCCCTTTGGTGGCTGATCCTCCGCGCTGCGAGTGCGATGATATGAGCGGTCGGCACGACAGCACTTCCGATACTGACGCGAGCCCGATGGCCGAAGCGTTTTGTCGACCCGTCGGGGCTGACAATTCGGGTGCCTACGCATGCTGGGTCAACACGGCCTCGTCAGGGCAGGCCGAATCCTGGCAAATAGCGGTTGTTCATCCTCCGCGCGACGAGGGGCCGAGCCCTGTCGTCAAGTGGGTCGTGGCACTAGCTCCGCTCAGCATTCTCTTCTGGGTCGTGGTCGGATGGGCCGTGTGGCGGTTGTTCCAATGATTTACACGCAACGTTCAAATGCTTTGGCGCGAATGGTGCCGAATTGCCTCGATGCATGTTCAAAGGCGCCACTCGAGCTCGGTCGCTCCCCTTTCTTGCCGAGTCCCTCGGGTCGCACCCTGGGAAGGCGAGGCGCAACACCGACCCGCGCAACAAAAGCGCGACCCCTGCGGTGCTGCGCCTCGTCGAATCTGTCGAACACCGCACCCGGTGATCGTCTCGCAGCCTCCTGGAGAGGATGCTGGAGCGGCGTGCGCAGGACGCCGGAAGAAGCGTCGCGCACGCCCAATTCTGTCATCGGAACACAATCGCCCAAGTCGCTCGCGGCATCATGGGATGGTCCATCCAATCACGATCAATTCTGCCTCGCAGCAGGTTCCCGGAGTATTCTTGCATGAAATGGTCACCCATAGTTTCGGGTGCGATCGTCGCTGCCCTTCTTCAGCCAGCTTCGGCCGCAGCCAACAATGTCGGCGAGAACGTAGCGTGGCAGTTCGACACGAGCGCTGACAAGGTAAACAAAGCCTATCTCGAGGATATGCGGCAGAAGCGGAAAAACGGAGTCTACGCAGCGCCTATCTACACGACGAATATTGATCGTCAGTATAACTGCTCAGTTTCTGCCAGTGCTATCGGCAATACCTCTTCGTCGAGCGCTGTGGCGAATTCGCCTTCGACATCGGGCCATTCCTCGACATCGACCGGCAACGCAAATTCCACCACGACGAGCAGCGGCTATGGATCGGGGTCAGGGTCGACCTCCGCTGACCAGAACAATTCCGGATCGGTCGATTCAAGCACATCAGGTGATCAGTCGACCAGCGTGCGCGGCGATAATCAGCAGGCGCTGAACACCGAGCAAACCAACTCCGGTGATCAGACCGCTTCGGTCTCCGGCTCCACCGCCTGCCAGTACGGCGCGCTCAACTGATGTCAGCGGGAATTACAACAATGTCACGCAAAGCGCCCCTTCCCCGGCGTCTGGTTAGAGCCAGCGTCCTCGCCTTCGCTGCGGTCAGCGTATCGGGTTGCGCGGTCATGCACCCTGGCCTCGACACCCAGCGCCTCGCGCCCGGTGAGGTGCCCGTGCCGCTCGGCCCGCCTGTCCGCGATAACCGTTCGCCCATGGAAGCGGCGCTTGCCTGCTTCGGCGATCAGTTGATCGCAAATGGTGGTCCAAGTCGTGTCATCGCGGTCGGTGATGTGAAGGATTACACCGGGAAATATTCAATCAACGAGGGCAACGCCATCACGCAGGGTGGCGCGCTGATGGTCTATTCCGCCCTTGGGAAGATTGGTGGGCCACTGAGAATCGCCGAGCGCTTCGATCCAACGATCGGAGAACGGGAACTGGCCTATACCGACCGGCGACAGCTCGGTGACGGCAACGCGCATGAAGTGAACGGAAACAGAGTTCCCTGGCTTCCCTATTTCGGGGGGACGATCACACAGTCGGATTACTACATCGTTGGCGGAATTACCGAACTTAATTACAACATCCGATCTGGCGGTGGTGAAGTCCAGATCAACAATATCGGCCCTAAAGCGCGCGTTTTCACACAAAGCGTGGCCGTCGATCTTCGTATCGTCGATTCTCGCTCGCTAGTGGTGATCAAGACGATCAGTCTTACCAAGCAGTTCAGCGGTTATGAAATCGGTGCTGATGTATTCCGCTTCTTCGGTACAGATCTGTTCGACATCAATATCGGCGCAAAGGGCCAGGAACCCTTGCAGCTCGGAATCCGGACGGCGCTCGAGGAAGCCACCATGCGGCTGGTGGCGGCGACCGCGAAGGTCGATCCGACCCTTTGCATGGGGCAGCGGCTGGATACCATACCCGATCTGCCGGCCGACCAATTGCGCGGTCGTGCGTTGCGCCAACCCGCCGGTGCCGTGGCGCCGAGTGCTATGGAGGAGGCAGCGCAGCCTGGCGCCTCGGTTCCAACTGGAGCCTCGCTCAATCAGCCGTCCGACGTACGGAGGGCGTCTGCAGGTGCGGCAAGCGGTGATGCTCTCCAGGTCGGCTTTGAATTTGGTGATGCGACGCTGACCGGGGCTGGTCAGTCAGTGCTCGATCGCGTGGCGCAGCGGGCGGCAACGGGCCCGACCGACCTTATGATCGTCGCGCACGACACGGAAAATTGGGATCCGGCGAAGCGCGACAGCCTGCTGGATCAACGCATCACAGCCGTAGTCTCCGCGCTAGCCAATCGAGGCGTGCCAATCGGCGGCATCACAGTCACCTGGCGTCCCGACAAGTCCGACACTTCCATTCATCGTGATGGGCCTGGACGCCAGGAAATCGCGAAGATTCAGGTCAGAAAATAGGAGGAAGGAGCAGGGGGGGCATCCCCGGATGATTTCACAAGTCCAGATAATTTTCGCAAACAAATAACGAAGGAATACTCCATGAGTAATAATTCAAAAAGGGTGCGTACTGCGCTGCTCGCAGGCGCAAGTACGGCGCTCATCACCGGTTTGGCATCCGCTCCAGCATTTGCTCAATCGGTTAGCCAGACCGGCACCAGCACGATCACCGCGCAGCAGGAATTTAATGACTTTAGTCTCCCTGCGCCTACGCAGACGCTGGATGGCAACACTGACGGAAGCGTTGAGGTTGATATCCAGAATGATGATGAAGCCAATTATGCGCTCCAGAACAGCACGGTTACCGTTGGTTCGTCCGCGACGACTGGCAACAGCACGTCAGCAACCGGCTATGCCAACTCGGCCGACCTGACGGTTAACGCCGATCTCAACAATGTCGCCGGTTCTGGCTATTCGTCGCTCAGCGCTTCGTCTGCTGGGGACTCGCTCGGGGCTACTGTCGGCTCGGCAACCGATATTGGTGTTGCGCTGACGCAGCAGAATATCAATACGGCTGCCACTGTTGCGGATGCGACCGACATTGGCGTAAGCATCGACAATGGTGCGGACGCCAGCACGGTGACCATCGCCGGTAACCGTCAGTCCGCGACCGGCGTGCTCAATTCCGGTACGACCCTGGTTGACGCCAGCGCCAACAACAGCAGCGGTTCGTCGGGCCTTGGCATATCGCAGTCGAGTGTCAATGCCACGCTCGATGTTTCAGTGTCGTCGCTGGCGCAGTTTTCGACCGGCTCCGGAACCAGCGGCATCGGCCTGAATGACAGCACTGCGGCTCTGACCGACAACAGCCAGGCCGCCACGGCGGTTGCGAATTCGGGTTCGAATACGCAGGCGGTTTCAGGCAATGACCTGTCGCTCGCAGCCAATGCGGCTGGCGCCGCATCAGCGGCCTCTTCGGCTAATGCCAATGCGGCTGGTGGCTATGCGACTGCTTCGAACCAGGAACTCTCCGGCGGGAACGCAGTGAGCATCGGTGCTACGATCGACAGCGCGGCTGGCGGTTATCGGGCATCGGTTGTCGGCGATGTTGCAGGATCGGTCCTCAACAATGACCGCAATTCGGCCAGTGCGCTGGCGCGTGGCAACGAAGCGGCTAACGCGACGACAATCGACGCCAACAGCGTCACGACGCCCGACACCGGTACGGTTGCGGCCGTCGCATCTTCGCAGAAGATCACCGGTGAAGTCGCCATCAATGCCGGTGTGACCGGTGCTGGTGCCGACGGTCCGCTGGTGGCCAATGTCATCACCGACGATGTCGGCACGGATTCGAAGGTTACAGCTTCGGGCAATGCTGTGCTTGCAAGCGCAGCAGGCAATCGTGGCGGCAATTCCATCAATGCCGAGGCGACCACGATCGACACCGTCGGCGCGGACGCCGGTAGTGCGACAAATGACGGCGCGACGATTGCCGATGCGGCTTTTGCCGTGGCGAGCAATCAGGGCGTATCGTCGGCCACCAGCATCGCGGCCGGACTTGTCGATGATGTTGCGACCCCGACAGAGGGCACATCCGTCAGCACCGCAATTGGCGGCAGCGTGGTGGATTCGAGCGTTGCCTCGCTCAACAACAGCCTGACGGCTTCGGCGGCTGGTAACCAGACGCTGACCGGCGGCAATGCCATCACTCTGACGGGCACCAATATGGCCACGACGGCTGCGGTGAGCAGTGCGCAAGTGATGGACGGTGATCTGACCTCCACGATTGGCTCGGCGGGTACGCCGGCTGTGCCGGCAGGAAATGTCACTCTGACTTTCTCGGGTACCAGCACCAATGCCGGTGGAACATTCGATTTCTCGGGATCAACTTCGGATGGCGGACACACGCAGGATGAAGTGGATGCCCTGAATACTGCGTATCCGGCAAACTACACTTACACTTTGAATGGCGATGAAATCGACGTGGTGACAACCGGCCAAGCCACCGGTATCTCATCGTATAATTTCTCATATGCTACGGGTGGTTCGGCAGGTTCGCCCGCCAGCGGCGGCGTGGTGGTGACGGTCGGTAACGACATCACGAACAGCAGCGTTGCGGTGAACGGCAATGCGACGAGCGGTTCGGCCATTGGCAACAGCGGCACCAATCGTATCCTTGCGGATGCCACCAATTTTGCGAACGGCACCACCGCCGCCGGTGCTGCTGATTCGGTGATTGATAGTTCGGTTGTCACTGCCTCGGCGGATATGGCCGTTTCCAACAGCCAGTCTGTCGGTGCGACTGCCGTGCTTGCCAGCACGGTCGGTTCGGTCTTTGGCATTACTGCTGAAGGTGCCACCACGCCAACACTGAGCGATGTCAGCGCCAGCACATTGTCCGTTTCGGACAATAGCGAAAGCGCGCTGGTCAAGGGGAATGAGGCCGGCAATTCGGTTCGCCTGAGCGCGACCAACTTGTCGAACAGCTCCGCCCTTGCCAGCAACCAGCAGATGGATGGCGATGTTGTTGCCGAAATCGCTGATTTCAGCGGCGCATTCGCGACCATCGGCCGCGATGTGACGGCCAGCACGGTTCAGGTTGATGGCAATGAGATCAGCGGCACGACCTTTGGCAACGACGTGGCAAACACGGTCGCGGTCCTGGGTTCCAGCACCATAGCGGCTGGCAGCACGACGTTGCGTGCAATTGCTGATCCGTCCACCACAGTGGATGATGAGCAGTCCGCTTTGGCTGATCACAGCCTTGCCAATGTCCAGAATGTTGGAACGGGCACCCTGCAGACGACCGTTGAAGCCGGATATGGCATTGCTACTCTGGGCGCCGGTGCTCCCGGAGCGGATGTGGATACGAGCGACGTGGCCAACAGCATCCTGTCCGTATCGGACAATGTGCAGTCGGCAGCGACCACGGGCAACAACGCGGCCAATGCCGTGAACATCGCCGGTGGCAGCATCACCAGCAATGGTGCCCTGCTTTCGGTCCAGACCAGCGACGCTGCTAACGTCCAGGCCGGATCGGCGATGGAGGTTGGTGCGCCTGCAGCAAACACATCCTCGACGCTGAGCCTGAATGGCAATGCCAACAGTGCGTCTGCAACGGTCAACGCTGCAACCAACAGCATGACGGTGGCAGCCGACACCAGCCTCGTTTCGCGTACGACGGATGCCGGACTTTCGGGCACCCCGGCGGATGACTATGTTGCGAGTGCAGACTATGTCGTAAACAACTTCCAGCAAGTTGGTGACACGAACGTCATTGCATCCACCACCACGGTCATCGCGAACAATGATGAAGGTGCGTTTGCAACTGACGGTATCCAGCAGAGCATCGTGGACGTGATTGGCAACACTGCACAGGCAACTGCAACGTCGAACCGCTCGGTCAACAGCCTTGCTCTGTCCGCCAACAGCAGCAATGCATCGGCAGGCGTGCTGAACCAGCAGGCCAGTGCTGCCGACGTCACTGCTTCGGCAGGGACCATCGCCGGAACGGATGTTACGGGCTTTGCAGATGTCAGCCCGATCAACGGCAGTGCGGCTACGGTTGCGAACAATGCCACACTGGCCCGTGCAGGCGGCAACACGACGACCAACTCGCTTTCGGCGGCGGCAACGACCTTCGCCAATGTCAGCGGCGGCGCGGTCACGGCGCTCAACGGAGCTGGTTCTGACGCGATCACTGCAAGCTTTGCTGTGCTGAACGAGCAGACCAACAGCGGTGCGATCAACGCTGGCGTCTCGGTTACCTATGGTACAACCTTTGATGCCGTTGGTGCGGCCCCATCGGTTATGAACTCGTCGTCCATGGTGAACGGCAACAGTGCTGCTACGGTGGCCTATGGCAATGCGGCAACCAATCAGGTGACGTTCGCAGCGCTGAACAGTCCTGCGGCAGCCCCTGGGCGGACGTCAGCGGGAATCGCCAGCAACCAGCTGAATACTGGTGATGTTGGTGCATCGACCGTTGCGCTGGTTGGCACGACGGCATCCGGTGTCGGCGTTGCGGCTGGTGGTGCTGTCAGCATGAGCAGCGTGTCGGTTAACGGCAATGCTCTGTCTGCATCGGCCTTCGGCAACAGCTCGTCGAACACGCTCACGATCAGTGGGAACAACGTGAACGTCGCTCCTCTCATCCCGTAAGCAGAATTCCGGCGCGCCTCCCCTGGGGCGCCGGAAAACCCGGGAACCCCCAAATACCCGGCAACCTTGCCTCGGTTGCCGACTTCCGGGAGCCCTCCTGCGCCCTCGTGGCGCAGGAGGCACCCAGAAGACCTTCAGGCTTCTAACTCGGAGAAACTGCCAATCATGCCTCGTTTCCTGAATTCTGCAGTGATCCAGTGCGTAATTTCCGCTGGAATCATGTTGACGGCATCCACGGGGCATGCGGCTGATTCTAATGGAAAGTTCGCGGTTCGTGGGCCTGGCGCCAGTAGCTGCGCCGCCTATCTGACAGCAGCGGATAAGCCAGCGGACCATGAACGTTTCGCAAGTTGGTTGCTGGGCTATGCATCAGCGCGCAACCGCGCCGAACCGTCTACATATGATTTCATCCCGACCGACGCAGGTCAGGACTTTCCAAATATCGTATCAGTCGTCTGCAAGAACAGACCGGAGGCCACACTCGAAGCGGCAGCTTCAAAAGCGATCAACGCACTCGCCCCGCTGCGGCAGACAGATGCTTCGCCGCTGGTGGACGTGAATGCCGACGGTCGGATGGTACAGGTGCGAGAGCAAGCGCTCCGCCGGCTCCAGCAGGCACTGATCGGAAAGAAATTCTACAATGGCGCGGCAGATGGTGCGCCAAGCGCGCAGTTCATTGCAGCGCTCAAGAAGTTTCAGCGAAGCGAGTCTCTGCCCGCTACCGGACTTCCGAACATCGACACATTCATTCGCGCCATCCTGAAGCGCTGAACGCAATCCAAAAGAGCCATTTGAGGGGGAAATGTGATGCAAAATTGGACTGCATCTTCGGCATCACCGATCCAGATATTCCTGAATGCGGATTTTCTAGTGCAATCCGTCATTCTGCTCCTTCTCCTGGCGTCCGTGGCCTCCTGGACGGTCATCATCAACCGTGGCTGGGCGATCGCGCGCGAACGCAGCCATGTTCGCAATGCAAGGCGCCAGCTCACTTCTGTCGGGACCCGGAGCGAACTGGGCCAGTTGATCGAACAGGAACGCGGGCAGGTCATAACTGTCTTGCAAGCGATCGATGCGGAATGGCGCTGGTCCAATGAACACGCAGGATCGGGATATGAGAAGACGCACGAGCGAATTCTGTCAGTCGCCGAGATGGCGATCGCACGCGAGGCACGCCGATTGGCGGGCCTTACCACCTGGCTAGCAACCATCGGCGCCACAGCGCCCTTCGTTGGCCTGTTTGGAACGGTCTGGGGCATCATGGCCAGCTTCCTCGCCATCGGCCTGACACAGGATACATCGCTCGCGGTTGTGGCACCGGGCATTGCCGAGGCACTTCTGGCGACCGCTATCGGGCTGTTCTGCGCAATCCCCGCAGTCATAGGCTATAACAGGTTGCAACAGGGAATTGGCGAGATCGACGCTGAGTGGCGCTCCACTGCCGGGCTGCTGGAGGTCGCCATCTCACGGCACTTTGATACGCGCGCCGGCAGAGTGAACTGACCCTCGTTCTCCGAACTAACTCTTAAAGCGCAGGCGATCGGAGCGAACATGGCCTCTACTTCCAGCTTTCTCAGCGGCAAGGCATCCGTCGGCAGGCCGCAATATCTGAGCGACATCAATGTCACGCCGTTTGTCGACGTGATGCTGGTCCTGCTGGTGATCTTCATGATTACCGCACCCATGATGGCGACAGGAGTGAAAGTCGACTTGCCACAAGTTCGCACGGATCAGCTGGCATCCGACCTGGAACCGGTTGAATTGTCGATCGATGCGGCAGGACAAGTCTATCTGGGCGGGGACGCTATCGCTTCGGCAGACCTTGCCTCCACGCTCCAGCACCTTGCCGAGGCCTCTGGCGATCCATCCGTCAGGCGCGTGTTCGTCGGCGCCGATCGATCGGTCGATTACGGTGTCGTCATGCTCGTGGTCTCCCAAGTCGCCAGTGCCGGCTTTACCAGGGTCGCGTTCCTGTCGGATTCGCGACAACACAAAGTCGAACGGGTTGCCCCGTGAACGCGCGGCTTTCTTCGGCCACTTCGCTGATCCTTCACGTCGGGTTGTTCGCGATGGCGTCGTTGATCACGTTGCGGTCGCAGAAGATTGTGCCGCCCCCTGAGGCGATGGAGATCGAAATTGCTGATTTTGTCGATGTCATGCCGCTCCCCGAGCCGATTGCCCTGACGGACTCGGACGTCAACGAAAGCCTTACCGAAGCGCCTCAATTTACGCCTGCGAACGCCGGAATGCCCAATCAGGCAGACCAGCCGACACCGCGTCCAGGGCCTGACTCGCCGGAGTTGGTGCCGTCGCCGCAGCCGTCGATGCCTGCCCAGTCTCAGCCGGTAGCGACGCCCGCGCCAAAGATTGCGGCGGAGCCTGTATTAGCGCCCGAGCCGGTAACGCCCACGCTTGTCGCCATGAACACGCCACCTGATCCGAAGCCCGCAACAGTCGCACTCGCTCCGCCCGCACCCGCGCCACCCGCCAGCCGCCTCAATGCATCGGCCTTGTCGCGGTCTCTGGCGGCAAAGGTGAGCACAGCGCCTCGCAGTCGGCTGAACTCAGCGACCATCGGGTCGGCCATCGGGCAAGCTATTCCCAAGGGCGCGGCGGGTTTGACCGTGCGCCAGCGCGCCAATCTCGTTGACATGATCCGCTCGCAGATCACGCCTTGCTGGAATCCTCCCATTGCCGAGGAAGGGAGTGGCCATGTCACGGTCGTGATGCGGATCAGTCTCAGTCGCAGCGGTACTGTAACGGGGACCCCGAGTGTATCTCGCCTGACTGGCCGGACGACCCGAAACGCCGCTTATGCCAACGCGCTCTCCGGGAGCGTCCGCCGCGCCGTTCTCAGATGCTCGCCTCTCAGGCTTCCGGCCGAACTTTACGACGCCTGGTCCAATGTCGAACTGAACTTCGATCCGAAGGATGTGTCATGATGAGATCGGGTCTTCGGTTGGTCCTGGCCTGCCTGTCGTTGGTCGGGGTGCCCGCAACCGCCCAGGGGCCGCTTCACGTCGACATCACACAAGGCGAGGCATCGCCGTTGCCGATCGCCATCCCGGAAGTGAGCAGCGGACCAATGCTCGGGGCGCCTAATGCCGGGGATATCGGCCTCGCGTTGTCTCATATCATTCGCGATGACCTGCTCTCCGCAGGACTCTATCGTCTCGTGACTGTCGGGGAACGCTTCTCGGTTGATCAGGAAGTTGTGTTTGCACCGTTTATGCGCGCGGGAGCCCAGGCACTGGTCATCGGCCGTGCTCAAGCTGCCGATGAGGGACGCCTTACCTATGAATGTCTTCTCTACGACGTATTCGGTGGACGGGTCGAGGCCTCGCAGAAGATTGTCGTTTCGATGGCTGAGTGGCGGCGCGCAGCCCACAAATGCGCCGATATGGTCTTTTCGGTCACTACGGGAGATCCAGGGCATTTCGACACCCGCCTCCTTTTTGTCGCTGGTGACGGACAGCCGCCTGCCCGAAGCGCGCATCTCGTCGCGGCCGATTTTGATGGCGCAAACGCAACTGCTTTGACGCGCGGCCGGCAGCTGGTTGCGATGCCCGACTTCTCACCGGACAGCCGTCGCCTCGTCTTCATGTCGTATGAAGAAATGCAGCCGAAGCTCCTGGTGGCCGATACACGTAGTGGCCAGGCGACCTCGCTCAATATTCCTCAAGGCGTGCCGTCCGCGCCGCGCTTCTCGCCCGATGGCCGCTCGGTGATCTTCTCGCTCGCGCGGGACGGGGATGCCGACATTTACACGATTGACCTCGCCAGCGGATCGGTCCGCCAGCTCACTAACACAGCCGGAGCTGACACCAGTCCGAGCTATGCCCCCGATGGCATGTCAATCGTCTTCGAATCCGACCGGTCGGGCGAACAGCAAATCTATGTGATGGCCGCCGACGGCAGCCGTCAGCGGCGCATAAGCTTCGGGACCGGCGCCTATGGTTCGCCGAGCTGGAGTCCGCGCAATGATATGATCGCCTACACTCATATCGAAAGCGGGCAGTTGCGTGTCGGCGTGATGAAGCACAATGGATCCGGGCGACGGATAATCACGAACGGACCCCATGACGAGGATCCTTCCTGGGCGCTCAGCGGTCGGGCCATCGCCTTTCAGAGGACAAATGCTGGCGGTTCGCGCTCCATGCTCTGGATCACGGACCTGACCGGCAAGGCGCAACATCCGGTCCGCACGCAAGGATCGGCCTCCGATCCGGCCTGGTCGGGGAAACGTCCATGAGAACCGTATCCTTCCGAATCTCGGCGAATGTTCGCCGCCTGCTGCGACTGTCCATTCTGGCGCTTTGCGGCGTGCTTGCTGCCTGTCAGCGTCCGACCCAGCTGCTTCCACCTGCACCAATCTTCGAGATTGGCGCGCCGCAGCCGCCCCTACCGGAGCATGTTCAAGCTACGCTGCGCCCATCGCTTCGGGATGACGCGACGACCGACGATTTCGAGCGCTTCGCCAGTTTCTCCCGGATCTATTTTGAGCGGAACAGCGCGCGCCTCACCGAAGAAGCACGCAAGACGCTCGATGCCCAGGCTGCATGGCTTCGTGAACACCCCGATGTCCGCGCGTCGCTACAAGGGCATGCCGATGCGCTTGGAACGCGCGAGCATCAATTCGCCCTTGGCGAAAGGCGCGCCACTGCCATGAAATTCTATCTCCTCGCGCGCGGCGTCGACCCGCATCGCCTTACCGTCACATCATTCGGCAAGCAGCGTCCGGCCGTCCTTGCCCTCGATGAAGCAAGCCAGAAGTCGAACCGCCGCGGCGAGACCGTCCTGATCGGGACGCCCGATGCGTTCGGACATTGAGAAAGGATAGTCCATGCGTGCACTCATTATAGCCATCGCCGGAACAGCGGCCATGGCCTCCGCTAGCCCCGCTCTTGCCGCGCCAGGCGATATTCTGGTCAAGATACGGGGCGGCTATGTCCTGCATCCAGGAAGCAGCCGTGTCTCCATCGATGTCGACGGCAGCGCCGTCACCGCCAAACCCGAAGACTCGGTCGGCGGCGAAGCGAGCCTCACTTTCTTCATGACCGATCATATTGCTGCGGAGATCGGCTTCGGCGGCTCCTCCTATGATCTGAAAGATCCGGCAGGCCGAACACTATCTTCGGCAGGCCTCATCACGCCGTCAGCGACAATCCAATATCATCTCTTGCCGGATTCGAAGTTCTTCCGGCCCTATGTCGGTGTCGGTGTCGCCTATGCGAACTTCTACAGCGAGAAGGCCGGCGAAATCCTGACGGATCGCGACGCCCCCTTCCCGGTCTCTTACTCGACGGGCCTCAAGGGTGGTCTCGCCCCGGTGGGGCAGATCGGCGCTGATATTGCGGTCAATGACCAATTCTACGTCAATGTCGATGTCAAATATCTCGGCAGCAACACCAAGTTCCGGGTTAATGAAGGCGGCAAAAGCCAGACTTTTTCTCACAAGATGCGCTCGGTGGTCCTCGGTGCCGGCGTCGGGTTCCGTTTCTGACGATGCTGGACTCATTGCTTCTCAAAGGGCTCCGCCGTCTGAGGCTATTGGCGACGCCCCTCATCGGGATCGGGGCTCTCTCCCTCGCACATGTCGCGCATGCCCAGACCCTGGGCGTGGTGGAGCAGCGCCTGGATCGCCTTGAGAAGGTTACACGCCAGCTTCAGCGAGAAACCGATACGAGCGCCCGATCTTCGAATTCACGCGATGAGGTGTATTTTCAGCTCGATCGGCGTCTTGGCGCAGTCGAACGGACTGTCGCCAGTCTCGTCTCGGCCCAGGAGCGCGACCACCGCGAATTGGCCTCCACGGTCGAGCAGTTTCAAAAGATGAAGCGGGACGTCGAAGCCCGCCTCGATGCCGTCGAAAACCAGCCACTGCCAGGGCCTGTGGCGCAATCGGCTGACGCAATCCCGGAAAAGCCCGAAGCTCCGCTTGCTGCCGACGATCGGTTCAAACAGGCTATGGGATATGCCGTCGCCGAAGACTGGGTGCAGGCGGAATTTGCCTTTGATACGTTCATCGCGAGCTATCCTTCCGACGCGCGGACCCCTGAAGCGCGCTATCAACTCGGTCGCGCATTCCACGGCCAGGGCAAATACGCGCAGGCGGCTCAGGCATTTCTCGATCTCTATCAAAAGCACCCCGATGCGCCGTTCGCGGTCCCCAACCTGTTCGCGCTTGGTGACGCTCTGACAGCCATGGGGCCCGCAAGCTCGCAACAGGCCTGTGACGTTTATGGCGAGATTGAAGCGGGGCATGGCTCTGACCTTTCGCTCGATCAGCGATCCCGACTGCTCGATCGGCGGCTTTCACTCAAATGTTCGAATTGATCGTGCCTGAAGGCGATGGTGCTCATGGAAAACCCGTCTCCCCCTGATCTCGAATATGTCGGCTTGGGCCGCCTCCTCAAGGCCGCGGGCGTTCCGCCTTGCCGCGTTGAACGCCTAGTGGCGGATCTCATCGCGGAGGACCAAACCACGACACGGGCCGCGATCACTGCCGATTTGCGAGCAAATATGGATGAACAGCTCATTCATATCAGGCGCGCAGTTCAGCAAGCGATGGTTCAAACACGCCATTTCGATCAAAATCAACACAAACGATCACGCCAGCATACCATGACGGCATTGTTTATAGCCGGGCTTGTCTTAGGGACCATTGGAACTCTGTTGCTTGCACCTCTCTCGAGCAGCCAGGATATAGAGGGCGGCTGCTTCGATGAGGCGCCTGCTCGAACATTCTCGGGTGGTAATGTTCTTCACGATAATGGGCCGAGAAGCCTATTAAGCGGCTCAGCAGGGCAAGCGCAATATCCCGCGGCACCAAAGGCCTGGTGATGAATGAGGCTCTCCATCGCCGCCGGATGGATGTGGCGACAGCCGTGGTTAAAATGGCCGCAAGGGCGTCCCGAGATTTCATATCGCAGATATCCGGGAGCGAAATGCTCTCGAAAATAGCTCACATCGTGGACCATCATTGGGAACGACGTCGCGCTCGTGCCCGTTTGCTCCGTCGCGCCAGGTATCAGCCGATCTGCCGTGATAATGGTGCGCGCTTCGTGGCGCAGATGCGCGGTGTTTCTGGTGACGCTGTTCTCCGTGATGGATCTCGGCCTCTTCTTCATGACCAGGCACGCAGTTCGTGAAGCCACGAACATAACGATGCGCGCGGCACTGCTCGATCCGATGCTCAATGGTTGCGAAGCAGAGAGCAATTACATTCGAGGAAGATATACCCTTATCGACAGCAACAAGCTCAACATCTTCATCAGAAGAAATGAAACGTTGGAAAGAGCAAAAATCGTCGTGATTTTTTTATATCCGCTCAATTCAACGACAATGGGCATATTCGCGGGTTCTACAAATATATCGGATGAATCCGAAACTACGATGCCAAAATGAGATTAGCGATATGGTTTATATTAATTTGGATTTAGTGAAATGAGCATCCAGGGAACTGATGCCGAAATCAGACTGCAGGTTGAGCGCTTGCTGAATCTGGCGCTCGACATCGTCGTCGAAGCGCGATGTCTACTGGAAGCAAACGGTTACCCCAGGACAGACGATACATCGACAGCCAGCGGAGGCACGAGGATTCCCGTTCCTGCAATTCGCGCCGCTTTTGCGCGAAACGATCTGAGCCCGGGCCATCGAGCCGAACTTCTACGCCGATCAATCCAGGCCCATTTCAGCTCCACCGGACGCATCGGGGCCGGCATTCTTCTACGCCTCCTGCAGGAACCCGGAGAGTTTGTATCCCATACCGAACTCGCGAGCGCAGCGGGAATGCGTTCGCCCAGCAGCAATGCGGTCAAGGTTTACATCTGCAATTTGCGCAACACTCTGGAAGAACATGGCTGGTCACCGATGATGATCGAAACGGGCCTGCGATGCTATCGGCTAGATGCTAGCGGCGCCGCGGCGCTGACGGATTTTTTCGCTCGCTTATGATTTTGTGTATCTCAAATACCGTCGCCATGCCCTTTGCAGCAATAAAAACATGCGCCTCTTCACAGAGGCGCTAGCGCATGATCCGCCGTATCCTCGAGGAAATCGAGCGGATGGGTGACCCCCTCTCGCTGCTTGATCCGGTTACCGTGCGCACCGGCATCGACCGAATTCATCTCGAGATCGCCCTCGCTCTTCATCTGCATGGAAGCTTCCGGAGGGCCGGCGAGGCTCTGAACATGAAGACATCGACGATCAGCCGACGCGTCCGCGACCTGGAATTTCAACTCGGTGGCCCGATTTTCGAGCGGCAGAAGCGCCGACTGGTACCGACGCCTTCTGGCCGGGTGTTCCTTCGTCGCAGCGGCGAAATACTCACCAGCTTCCACGCGCTGGTGGAGGCTGTTCGCAATTTTACAGACGGAAAGGCCGGACAAGTCACCATCGGCTATTATGGTTCAATTGCGCAACCCGTTCTGCAGAAACTTCTCTTCGACCCTGAAACCTTCCAACCTGATGTGAGCCGCGTTCCTGTCGAGTTGCCGCATGACCGCATGAACGAGGCGCTGGCTGCCGGCAGGATCGATCTTGCGATCTTTCGGGGTAAAGCGGAGGATATTTCCGGGCAGGTCCTCCCGCTTTGCACTGAGCGCCTTTTCGTCGCCTTGGCGGCGGATCATCGCCTTGCCGAAAGAATGATACTGCAATGGTCCGACGTGGCGGATGAAACGTTCCTCCTATCCGGCTACCATCCGACCCATGCCATCCGGCAATTGCTGCTAGAACGGCTGCCGAACGGGAAGAAGCTGCACGTCATCGTTCACGATATCAGTGCCGCCGCTATCATGCATATGGTCGCGGACGGGCGGGGCATTTCTCCCTGCCTCGAATCAATGCTGAACGAGCACAATCCTGGCATGGTGTTTCGCGAACTGCGCAATGCGACCCGTCCGGAACTCGTTACCTTATTTGCCGGCTGGCGCGAAGATTCTATCAATCCTGCCCTTTCCCGATTCATGAACACCCTCATGAATCAAATCGGCCTTGGATCCGATACCTCGCCGCGAGGCACGGAGCGTCATAGACGTGCCGAATAGATGCCCGGCCTCAACGCCATTCCCTGTCTTTCTGCGCTATCCTGCGATCGCCCTACAAGGTTGTTGAACCGGCGCGGTTTCTGCGCCTCTTAATCATCCCCGATGTGTCGGACCTCCTGTCCGGCAACGAAACCGGGGATAGCCATGGCCGCCGAACCACAGCGACAGGAAGCCAGTCGGCGCGGGGCACAGATGCTTCGCACGGCGCTTGGTGCGTCGATCGCCAGCTGGCTCGCTGATCCCGCGATCATCGAAGTCATGCTGAACCCGGATGGACGGCTTTGGATCGATCGACTGGGCGAAGGGATCAGCGATAGCGGCGAGCACCTGTCACCGATCGATGGTGAGCGGATCATTCGTCTGGTAGCACACCATGTCGGCGTCGAAGTCCACGCCCGCGCACCTCGAGTCTCTGCCGAGCTGCCTGAAAGCGGCGAACGCTTCGAGGGCCTCCTTCCGCCAGTCGTGACCGCGCCCGCCTTCGCGATCCGCAAACCCGCCGTCGCCGTGTTCAAGCTGGCCGATTATGTCGCCGCCGGCATCATGTCGGGCGGCGCGGCCGAGCTATTGTGCGCCGGCGTTGCCGAACGGATGAACATCCTTGTCGCGGGCGGCACGGGGACCGGCAAGACCACGCTCACCAATGCGCTGCTCGCCGAAGTGTCGAAAACCGCCGACCGGGTGGTCCTGATCGAGGACACGCGCGAACTGCAATGCACGGTACCTAACCTTGTCGCCATGCGGACCAGGGACGGCGTCGCTTCGCTGTCCGATCTGGTTCGTTCCTCGCTACGCCTGCGACCCGATCGCATCCCGATTGGCGAGGTACGCGGGAGCGAAGCACTCGATCTTCTGAAAGCCTGGGGCACCGGCCACCCCGGCGGGATCGGTACGATCCATGCCGGTAGTGCGCTCGGAGCGCTGCGCCGGATGGAGCAGCTCATTCAGGAAGCGGTGGTGACGGTGCCTCGCGCGCTCATCGCCGAGACCATCGATCTGATCGCAGTCCTGGTCCGTGACGGACAAGGCCGCCGCCTTGCCGAGCTCATGCGCGTCGACGGGCTCGATCCTGCCTCCGGCGACTATCGCCTCATTGCCCACTCAGCGTCCAAGGGAGACCTTTCATGATCCATGCTCTCCGGCGTGGCGCCAGTCGCGCCGCGCTCGCAATCAGTACCGCCTTCGTCGCGCTGATGATCGCGGCGCCAGCTCATGCCGGAGGCTCATCCATGCCGTGGGAAGCGCCTCTCGAAAGCATCCTTGAGTCGATTGAAGGCCCGGTGGCCAAAATCGTCGCGGTGATCATCATTATCGTGACGGGGCTAAGCCTGGCCTTCGGCGACACCTCGGGCGGTTCCCGGCGGCTGATCCAGATCGTGTTCGGCTTGTCGATCGCCTTCGCGGCCAGTTCATTCTTCCTGTCGTTCTTCTCGTTCGGCGGCGGGGCGCTGGTGTGATGACTAGCGTGGACGACATGCCCGGCTATTACGCCCCGGTCCATCGCGCGCTCAGCGAGCCGATCCTTCTCGGCGGCGCGCCGCGTGCGTTGGCGATCGTCAATGGCACGCTCGCGGGCGCGCTTGGCCTGGGACTGCGCCTCTGGATCGCCGGCCTTGCGCTCTGGGTGATCGGCCATGCGCTCTCGGTCTGGGCTGCCCGGCGCGATCCCCAGTTCGTCGATGTCGCCCGCCGCCATCTCAAATATCCAGTCTGGATGCGGCCATGATGAACCTTGCCGAATATCGCTCCAAGACGTCCTGCCTTGCGGATTTTCTGCCCTGGGTCGCCCTCGTGGCGCCGGGCGTGGTGCTGAACAAGGACGGATCGTTCCAGCGCTCGGCGCGCTTTCGTGGTCCCGATCTCGACAGCGCCACGCCCGCCGAACTGGTCGCGGTAACCGCCCGCCTCAACAACGCGCTGCGGCGCCTCGGCTCGGGATGGGCCGTCTTCGTCGAGGCGCAGCGCGTGCCGGCGTTCGATTATCCGGACTCCGGATTTCCCGACCCCGTCTCCGCGCTCGTCGACCTTGAACGGCGTGAACAGTTCCGGGAAGACGGGGCGCATTTCGAGAACGGCTATTATCTGACCCTTCTCTGGATGCCGCCCGCAGAGGATGCCACCCGCGCGGAAAACTGGCTCTATGAGGGCCGCTCCGGAAGCGGCGTCGATCCACACGAACAACTTGCCGGCTTCATCGACCGGGCAAACCGCGTGCTCAATCTGGTTGAAGGCTTCATGCCCGAAGCACGCTGGCTCGATGACGCTCAGACGCTGACCTACCTTCATTCATGCGTCTCGACCAGGCGGCAGCGCGTGCGTGTTCCCGAGACGCCCATTTATCTCGATGCGCTGCTCACCGACGAAGGGCTGACCGGCGGGCTCGAACCGATGCTCGGCGACCATCATATCCGTACGCTTACGGTGACCGGTTTTCCCACCGCGACCTTTCCAGGCATTCTCGACGAGCTGAACCGGCTCGCCTTCGCCTATCGCTGGTCGACCCGGGCGATCATGCTCGACAAGGCGGACGCGGCGAAGCTGCTGACGAAGATACGCCGTCAGTGGTTCGCCAAGCGCAAGTCGGTCGCCGCGATCCTCAAGGAGGTCATGACCAACGAGGCGTCGGTCCTCACCGACACGGACGCGTCGAACAAGGCCGCTGATGCGGATCTGGCGCTGCAGGAGCTGGGCGCAGACCATAGCGGCATCGCCTATGTGACGGCGACAGTGACAGTGTGGGACCGCGATCCCGCATTGGCGGCCGAGAAGCTGCGGCTGGTCGAGAAAGTTATTCAGGGGCGCGATTTCACCGCGACGATCGAGGGCATGAACGCGATCGAGGCCTGGCTGGGTTCGCTGCCCGGCCATGTCTATGCGAACGTCCGCCAGCCTCCCGTCTCCACCCTCAATCTCGCCCACCTGATCCCCCTGTCAGCGGTGTGGGCGGGGGCGGAACGGGACGAGCACTTCGGTGATGCCCCCTTGCTATACGGCAAGACCGAAGGTTCGACCCCGTTCCGTCTTTCGCTTCATGTCGGCGACGTCGGTCACACACTGGTCGTCGGGCCGACGGGCGCCGGCAAGTCGGTGCTGCTGGCCCTCATGGCGATGCAGTTCCGCCGCTACGCGGACAGCCAGATCTTTGCCTTCGACTTCGGCGGTTCGATCCGGGCCGCGGCAATCGCCTGCGGTGGCGACTGGCAGGATCTGGGCGGCGCGCTGCATGGCGACGACGCTGATGCCGGCGTCGCGCTGCAGCCGCTGGCACGGGTTGACGAGGCCGGCGAGCGCGCCTGGGCCGCGGAATGGCTGGCGGCGGTTCTTGGCCAGGAAGGCGTCGCGGTCGACCCCGCCGCGAAAGAGCATCTCTGGACGGCTCTGACCTCGCTAGCGTCCGCGCCGCCAGCGGAGCGGACGTTGACCGGACTTGCTGTGCTGCTGCAATCGCAAGACCTCAAACAGGCGCTCGCGCCCTATTGCGTCGGCGGACCCTGGGGCCGGCTGCTCGATGCCGAAAGCGAGCAGCTCGGCGATACATCGGTCCAGGCGTTCGAGACCGAGGGACTCGTGGGCACCGATTCCGCTGCTGCCGTCCTTGCCTATTTGTTTCACCGCATCGAAGGCCGGCTCGACGGACGGCCCACGCTCATCATCATCGACGAAGGCTGGCTGGTGCTCGATCATCCAGCCTTCGCCGCGCAGCTTCGCGAATGGCTCAAGACCCTGCGCAAGAAGAATGCGAGCGTCATCTTCGCGACGCAGAGCCTCGCCGATATCGAAACCTCCGCAATCGCGCCAGCCATCATCGAAAGCTGCCCGACCCGCATCTTTCTTCCCAACGAGCGTGCCGCAGAGCCGCAGATCGCAGCGGTCTACGAGCGGTTTGGCCTCAACGCCCGGCAGATCGAGATCCTGTCCCGGGCGACCCCCAAGCGCGATTACTATTGTCAGTCGCGGCGCGGCAATCGCCTGTTCGAGCTGGGCCTCGGTGATGTCGCGCTGGCGTTCACGGCCGCCTCGTCGAAAGCCGACCAGCTTCGCATCGGCGAACTTGTCGCTGCGCATGGGACATCCGGCTTCGCCGCTGCGTGGCTGCGTCATCGCGGCCTCGACTGGGCGGCCAGTCTGCTGCCCGAACCCGTGTCCCAGACAGCATCCGCTTCGGGCGATGACCTTTTGCCCTCACGCGATCCCGAGGAGTTCGGCCCATGAAGAAATCCGTCCTTCGCAGCACCATCATGGCAGCGGCGGCCACCGCGTCTGTTGCGATCGGCACGATGGCCGCCGCGCCCGCGCAGGCCCAGTTTGGCTTTGGCGGGGTCGTCTATGATCCCACCAACTATGCCTCGAACGTGTTGCAGGCCGCCCGCGCGCTGGAACAGATCAACAACCAGATCGCCCAGATCCAGAACCAGGCGGCCAGCCTCGTCAATGAGGCGAAGAATCTCGCGAGCCTGCCGGTTTCCACGCTTTCGACCCTTCAGCAGCAGGTCGATCAGACCCGGCGATTGCTGGGTGAGGCCCAGCGCATCGCTTATGATGTGCAAAGCGTCCAGCAGGCGTTCGAAGGCCGCTACAAGGGCGCGGCGCTGACCGGCGATTACGCGCAGATGGTCGCCAATGCCAACGCTCGCTGGGAAGACAGCGCCGGCGCGTTCGAGGATGCGCTGCGTGTCCAGGCCGGCGTCGTCGGCAATCTGGATGGCACCCGCACGTCGATCGATACTCTGGTCGGCGCCAGCCAGTCGGCGAGCGGCGCGCTTGCAGCGGCGCAGGCCGGAAACCAGCTCCTCGCCCTCCAGTCGCAGCAACTTGCCGACCTCACTGCCGCCGTCGCCGCACAGGGCCGCGCCCAGACGCTCGACGCCGCCCGCGACGCCGCGATCGAGGCGGAAGCCCGCGAGCGGTTCCGGCGCTTTCGGGGCAAGAACTGAGATGGGCCGGACGGCAAAGATTGCAGCCGCAGGCGCGCTTGGCGGCCTGCTCATTGCGCTCACCGCCGGCATGGCGCTGCGCGAGGACCGCCGTGTCGAGACCATCATCGTCCCGGCGGAAAGGAGTACAGCCGATCCTCCGGAGCGCGATCTTAGCCGCTGCCGCACGATCACCATGCCCGACAGCGGCTGTGAGGCAGGCTGGGAGGAACGGCGTCGCCGCTTCTTTCGCAGAGAGGACCGGCCGTGAACGACACAGGCGTCATCGATACCTTTCTCGGGGTCTTTACCGGCTATATCGACAGCGGTTTCGGGCTGCTAGGCGGCGAGGTCGGGTTCCTCTCCTCGACCCTGATCGCGATCGACGTCACCATCGCGGCCCTGTTCTGGGCCTGGGGCGCCGATGAGGATGTGCTTCAGCGTCTCGTCAAGAAGACCCTCTATATCGGCGTTTTCGCCTGGATCATCGGCAACTTCTCCACCCTTGCCACCATCCTGTTCGACAGTTTCGCCGGACTCGGCCTCAAGGCTTCCGGCGGCGCCATGGCGCTCGGCGACTTCATGAAGCCCGGCACGATCGCCGGGACCGGCCTCGATGCGGCATCTCCGCTTCTCGACGCCACCGAGGATCTGGTGGGGCCGGTCGGGCTGTTCGCCAATTTCCCCCACATCGTGATCCTGCTCCTTGCCTGGGCGATCGTGGTGCTGGCTTTCTTCGTCCTCGCCATTCAGGTCTTCGTCACCATCATCGAGTTCAAGCTGGTGACGCTCGCCGGCTTTGTCCTCTTGCCCTTCGCGTTCTTCAATCGCACCGCCTTCATGGCCGAAAAGGTGCTGGGACATGTCATCTCGTCGGGCATCAAGGTGCTGGTGCTCGCGGTTATAACCGGTATCGGTACCACGCTGTTCACCCAGTTCACCAATGCGGATGTCGGCGCCGAACCGGACATCGAGCAGGTCATGGCGATCGCACTTGCCGCGCTGACTCTGCTCGGGCTTGGTATCTTCGGCCCCGGCATCGCCAACGGCATCGTCGCCGGTGGTCCCCAGCTCGGCGCCGGCGCCGCCGCCGGAACCACCCTGCTTGCCGGGGCATCGCTGGCGGGCGGTGCGGCCGGTGCCCGCCTCGCCGGCGGCGCTGTTGCAGGAACCGTTGCCGGCGCCGCCAGGGGCGCCGCATCGGCGGCCGGGACGGCGCAAGGCGCCTATGCGCTGGGCTCTGCGGGCAAGAGCGGCGCGGCGGCGGTTGCGGGCGGCTCTCGCGCCGTGGGACAAGCAGCGACAAGCGCAGCGGCCTCGCCGCTCCGAAGCGCGGCTGCTTCGCTGAAGGACCACTATCGCGAGGGCACACGCCGCGCGGTGACCGCCACCGGAGGCACGATCAGCGGGGGAACGACGCCGGCCGCGTCCGGCACGCCGTCCGCGCCGCCCGCCTGGGCCGGGGCCATGAAAAGCCGTCAGACAATCGCACATGGCGCGACCATGGCGTCGCACACGCTGAAAGGCGGCGACAGTCATGGCGGCGGCGGCGGCCCCGACATCACCGACAAGAGCTGATTCCTGAAAGGACATGGCAGATGTTCCGACGACCCTCCATCCACTACGGGCAATCGCCCGAACCCGTGACCCCCTATCAGCGCGCCGCCCAGGTCTGGGATGACCGTGTCGGCTCGGCGCGCATCGCCGCGAAGAACTGGCGGCTCGCCTTCTTCGGTTGCCTTGCGCTGTCGGGCGGTCTTTCCGCCGGCCTCGTCTGGCAGTCGGCACGGGGCCATATCACCCCATGGGTGGTCGAGGTGGACAAGCTCGGCGCCGCACAGGTGGTTGCTCCGGCCGCTGCGGACTATCGCCCGACCGATCCTCAGATCGCGTTCCACCTCGCGCGCTTCATCGAGGAGGTGCGCTCGGTGCCCGCCGATCCGATCGTACTGCGCGGGAACTGGCTGCGCGCCTACGACTTCGCAACCGACAAAGGCGCGCTCGCACTCAATGACTATGCGCGAAACAACGATCCCTTCGCGCTCGTCGGCAAGGTGCAGATCGCGGTCGATGTCTCAAGCGTGATCCGCGCTTCGAACGATAGCTTCCGCGTTGCCTGGATCGAGCGGCGTTATCAGGACGGCGCGCTCGCCGAGACCTCGCGCTGGTCCGCGATCCTCACCGTCACCGTGCAGACCCCGCGCACTGCCGAGGGGCTGCGCAAGAACCCTCTGGGCGTCTTTGTTGGCGCCCTCAACTGGTCGAAGGAACTCAGCCAATGAACATCCCCGCTCGCACCATGAGGCGCTCCGTCCTGCTGCTGGCATCGGCCTCGCTGCTCCCCGTCGCCCCGCAAATGGCGTCGGCCACACCTGCGCGCACGTCCGTCGGGCTTGCGGCCGAGCGGCCTGCAGCCGAACCCGCCGACCCCCGCCAGCGCGTTGGCCGCGCCAACAACGCGGCGCGGATCCAGCCCGACAGGGCAGGCTATCTGAACGCCATCCAGCAATATCCCTACGCGCAAGGCGCATTGTTCCAAGTCTACACCGCGCCAGGCCAGATCACCGACATCATCCTGCAGGAAGGTGAGACACTGGTCGGCCCCGGTCCGGTCGCGGCCGGCGACACGGTGCGCTGGATCATCGGCGATACGGTGAGCGGCACCGGCTCGACCCGGCGTGTCCATATTCTGGTGAAGCCCACCCGCGCTGACATCGCCACCAATCTCGTCATCAATACCGACCGGCGCACATATCATCTCGAACTGCGCGCCACGACTGCTCCCTATATGGCCGCGGTCTCCTGGATCTATCCCCAGGATGCGCTCATCGCGCTTCGTGTCGCCAAGGCAGAGCGCGAGCGAAGCGCTCCGCTTGCCTCGGGCATCGACGTCACCGCGCTGAACTTCCGCTACCGGATCGGCGGAGACAAGCCGGACTGGCGGCCGGTGCGCGTGTTCGACGACAGCCGCCAGATCTACATCGAGTTCGCCGAAGGGGTGGCGCGCGGCGACATGCCGCCTTTGTTCGTCATCGGCGAAACCGGCGCGGCCGAATTGGTCAATTACCGCGTCGCCGGCCGCTACATGATCGTCGACCGACTGTTCGCCAGCGCCGAATTGCGGCTTGCCTCCGGCAAGCGCGAGGTGAGCGTTCGCATCGAGCGCGAAGGCTCGCGCCGAAAGGGACGGTCATGAGCGGCCCGGAAAAGGAAGGGGAGGAGACGTTGGAAGGTCCGGCGCACGAACCGGACGGCACCACGGTCGCGGCGCCTGTCGTCCATGACCGGCAGGCGTTCAGCCTGCGGAGCGATCCGCCGCGCGTCATGCGTCTGTCGCGCAAGGCGCTTGCATCGCTTGGTGCCGCGGCCTGCCTCGGGATCGGCGGCGCGCTGATCTATGCGCTCCAGCCTTCGCGGCATGAGGTCTCGCCCAACCTTGTCGATACCCAGAGCCGCAACAGGGCTGACAGCCTCACCGGCGCACCGAAGGATTATTCGCAGGTGCCGAAACTGGGCAAGCCCTTGCCAGGCGATCTCGGGCGGCCGATCCTCGCGGCGCAGGGAAACGGCCAACCCGTTCCGGCGCCGCCAATGGGTCGAGGGGGCGATCCGAGTCGCTCCGAAGCCGAGCAGGCATGGCAACGCGCCCTTCAGGAGCGGGATTCCGCGCGCACCAGCCGACTGTTTCTTGGTGGCGGGACCGGCGGTGGAGACATTGCTGATCAACCGCTGGTGCAGGTTGGCGCAGCCCCGATCACTGGTGCAGCGGCTTCGCCGGCGGAACCGGCCGGCAAGGGCGGTTTTATGCAGGTCGCGGTCAACCGGCCCACAGTCAGCAACGAGCGCATCACCGCGCCGGTCTCGCCCAACATCGTGCAGGCCGGCAGCATAATTCCAGCGGCATTGCTGACTGGTATTCAGTCAGACCTTCCCGGCCAGATCACCGCTCAGGTGACACAGAATGTCTATGACAGCCCGACCGGGCGCATCCTGCTGATCCCGCAGGGTTCGCGGCTCATCGGGGAATATGACAGCGAGGTTTCGGCCGGGCAGAGCCGCGTGCTGCTTGCCTGGGATCGCCTGATCCTTCCTGGCGGCCGCTCGATCCTGCTCGATCGCCAGCCCGGCGCCGACGCATCCGGCACGGCCGGAATCAGGGACGGCGTGAACTACCATTGGGGCAATATGCTCAAGGCGGCGTTGATATCGACATTGCTCGGCGTCGGTACTGAACTGGCCACCGACAGCGATGACGAGCTGGTGCGAGCGCTGCGCTATGGCTCGCAGGACACGATCAATCAGACCGGCCGCCAGGTCGTGCAGCGCCAGGCCAATGTCCCGCCGACGCTCACCGTGCGGCCGGGCCATGTGCTTCGGGTTATTGTAACGCGTGACCTGGTGCTCGAGCCCGTGACTTTGGGAGACCGCCGATGAACAAGTTGCGACTGGGGCCTGTTGTCGAGGAAAAGCCGGTCAAGCTGACCGTCGAGTTGCCGGGCACCGTCTATCGTGACGTGTCCGACTACGCCAAAGCCCATGCGACCGAAAATGGCTTGTCACAGCCTCTGGCTCCGGAAAAACTGATCGGACCCATGCTCGCAAGGTTCATGGCCAGTGACAGGGGTTTTACCAGGATGCGGCGGAGGGAATAGCCAGCAATAGGCCGCTGGCACTTCGCGGCCAGCGCCAGCCCGCCGAAGATTAGCATCAGGGTGGAGGAAGGTGGAACGCCGTTGACGATCCGGTCGATGATCTGCGCGGAGACGGCAAAGCCGATCAGCAGGATGATACCAACCTTGAGCAACGCGGCACCGGCTTGCCAGCGCGCTCCACGACGGAGGGGGTAGAGACTGAGTGCATAGACGACGGCATCGCCGAACATGTCGACCGCATCCGCCAAATTAGCCGCCCTTCAAGCCTTAGAACACGCTCCCTAATAGCGGTCTTTCGTTCACCCGAGGATTGAGCGAGAAAGTTCAGCCAATGCGGCAGTGTCTAACCGCGCTGAAAGCGCATCTTGCTGCAGTAATGTCTCGGTCAGATGGGGATGGAACTTTTCAAATAGCAAGTTCGGCGAATGCGTGAAGAGATTCACAGTCTCGCCGTTGGCAAGTGCTACTAGCGCATCGATTAGCGGTGGCGTGCCGTCTTTCCCGAAAACCTCAAGGAAGCCGTCATGCGTTTGTACTATAAATCCAGCTGCGCGCAGGGCCAGGGCAAGCGTTGTGGTTCGAATTGAACCCGTTCTCGTGGCGAGGATCGCGGCATTTTCTCCGAGCCGCGCGATACGACCGGGACCGAACTGCAATCCTGCGTAGTGACTTCGGGCTTCCTCAAGCAATTCCAGCGCGGTCGCATCCATGTAGATCGGACGATTTTGGCCCTCGAGGATGTCGAGCATGCGTTCGATCACCCGATCATGGATATTGCCCGGATCGCCTCCGAAGAGCGGAGGAACACCCGCCTTGGCGGGCGAAACCATAATGACGCGATCGCGATCATGGACTTCAAGCACGAGCCATCGCCGGCCCGAGAAGATTAGAAGCATCCCCGGAGCAATCAGATTGTCGATCGGCAGGGTCCCCAGTTCCTTGCCTCCGGATATCAGCCGGTACTCCTCGGGCGTCTGGAAGACCGCATAGAAGCTATAATGCTCGACGAGCTTTTCGCCCATCGCCCCAAGGAGCAGCAGTCCGTCATCAGCCTGCTCGATGAATGCCGTCTCGGGGTGCCCTAGCGCCCGGAGCACATCGAGAAAGAGCTGCGTATCGACTTGCCGAAACGGACCCTTCTGGCACAGCAACCCGTATAGCTGCTGAGCTCGGATGCCGCCACGCTGCGCAATCACGGAGAGGATTTGATGGACAAGTGTCGAGAGGTGAAGTGCGCCGCGTTGCGGTGGTTCGCACCAGCCCTCGAGCAGCAGCTCGATCATTGCGACGGCCCGCACGAGGCCAAGTCGCAATCGGTCGGAAAAGTTGCTCGTCGGGGTGAGCTTCGCCTCAACGACATATTGCCTGAGAACGGCCGGTTTTCCCGGACGCCGTCCCGACCGGCCCAGCCTCTGCCGGAGCGAGGCCACGCTGAAGGGGGCGCCGATCTGCCCGACACAGGTCACATCGCCAATGTCGATGCCAAGCTCGAGTGTCGAGGTACAGATCGCGGTGGTCGGCGCGTTGCCGTCCTTCAGGCGCCGTTCGACGAAATCTCGATGATCCCGAGACAGGCTTGCATGATGGGGATAGAATTCCTGAGGCAGACGCTCTTTCTCGCACAACGTCCGCAATCGATCCGAATAGATCTCGACCGCCTGGCGCGCGCCCGCGAACACTAGGTTGTCGTTGCCCCGGAGGTGTCCGAAGAGATGGAGAGCGATGGCGTCTGTCGCCGATGGCCCTTCATCATCGTTGTCTCCGGTCACATAGCCGCGCAACTGGAGCTGCAACTCCGCGCCCCCGCCTGCGGCAACCACTTCCTTCACTTCCCCGGGGCTATCGGGACGCAGGTACGCCTTTGCCAGCTCCATATCGCCGAGCGTAGCCGAGAGGCCGACGCGGCGGATCGGGCGGTTCAGTGACTGCTCAAGGCGTGCAAGCAGTGAGCGAATCTGAATCCCGCGCTCGCTGTCGAGCACGGAATGCAATTCATCGAGGATGACGGCGCGTGTCGCACCAAACAGCCGAGGCAGCTCCAGCCCTCGCCGAATGAAAAGAGCTTCGAGCGATTCCGGGGTGATCAGCAGAACCCCTCGCGGCCGCTTGATGGCGCGGGTCTTGACCGAGGCGGGCACATCGCCATGCCAGGGTATGACCGGCAGTTCGGCTTCGCGGCAGATATCGTCCAGCCGGCGCGCCTGATCGGTGATGAGCGCCTTCAAAGGCGCGACATAAAGAAGGTCGAAACCGGAAATTCCGGACAGATCATCGAGGATCTGGGACAGCAGCGGCAGAAACGCGGCTTCGGTCTTTCCTCCAGCCGTGCTCGCGGCAACGATCAGGTCGGCATCGCTGTCCATGAGCACATGGGTCGCACGCGCCTGGATATCGCGCAGTTCCCGCCAGCCCTGCGCGCGAACCCATTTCTGGATCGGCCGGGCGAGCTTGTCGAAGGCCGTGCTCACAGGCGGAAGCTGGCGAGCTCTTCTGTTTCCGGAGCCGCGCCGACCGTCTCGTCGACATCGCTCATGTCGTCACCGTCATCTTCGGCGACATCGAGTTTGTCGATGAGATCCGACCATCCGACACCGGGGTTCTGATCTAGAACCGCCAGGAGATTCACAAAAGCGGTGACCGTGTTGCGAGGGGTCCGGAAATAGGCTTCGCCGATCCTGTCCGAACAATGGACCATGAAGGCTTCAAGGGCATCGTCCGGCAGCGTAGGGCTGTCGCCCTGCATTACGGCGCGGATATTCGCCAGGAGGACGAACAGATCCTCGGGCGTCAGGCTCGCAAGCCGAATGACCGGTCCGGAGAGATCGACGAGGCCCTCGCGCGCGAAGCCGTTCTCGGCCAGGCGCGATTGCAGCGCTTCGTAGCTATAGAGGCCCCGACGCGTATTCATCAGGAACTCGGGCGTTCCTCCCATAAGGAAGCCCAGATTTTCCGCGCTGCCCTGCAGGACGTCGTTCAGGATGCGCAGTATCTGCTCATAGTTGGCGTTGCGGGCCTGCGATGAGGTCAATTTGTAAAGGTTGACCATCTCATCAAGGCCGACGAGCAGGCCCTTGTAGCCCGCTTCGCACACGAATGCCGACATCAGCTTCAGATGATCATAGACGCTCGCATCATCGACGATCGTGCGGACTCCGAGCGCCTTGCGAGCATCGGTCCTGGTGGCAAACTCGCCGCGCAGCCAGCGGATCGCCGCCGACTTGAGCTCCTCGTCGCCCGTTTCATGGCCCTCCCAATATCGGCGAATGACCTGCGCGAAGTCAAAGCCCCCGGTCAGTTCCTCGAAATGCGCGAGGCGCTGGCGAATGATTTCGGCGGTCGGCTGGTCTTTTGTCTCGGCATCATGTTGGGCTTGGCTGACGAACCGCTCAACGACATTGGCAAGCGCGCCGCCATCGGGCTTGGTCCGTGTCGCAAGGTTGCGCGCCATCTCGGCATAGAGACTCCGTGCCTGCCCGCCGGTTGCGTGAATTCTCCGGTCAGGAGCAAGATCGGCAAACATTACCACCAGGCCTTTTTCCAGCGCGACGAGGCGGATGAGGTTCATGAAGAAGGTCTTGCCCGACCCATATTCGCCGACGATGAACCGGATCGCAGAACCGCCACTGGCGATCCGGTCCATGTCCTTGACGAGTTCCTCGATCTCGCGGGCGCGGCCGACCTGGATATGACGAAGCCCGAGCTTCGGCACGACACCGGCACGCAATGCCTGGACGATCGCGTCACACTCGCGCGGCTTCAATTTCGACATCAATTATCCCCCTTTGCCTTTTCGGCGCGCAATGCATTCGCAATATCCTGTGACACGTCATAGCCATCATATTCGTCGAGCAGGGCTTCATCGAATTTTTCGAAAGCCCATTCGTTTATGGCCTCCAGAGCCCCCGATGGCAGGAGGCCTTGCTTGCCGGCGATGTCCGCGAATTCCTGTTGGGTCCAATGCTCGCGCTGGGCGAGAAGATCGACCAGTGCAGCGTGTCTGTGGTCGAGACCCACCAGGGACGATGGCAGTGCGTGTGCGTGAGGCGCCTCGTCGCTAGCGTCGTCGTCCGCCGCGAATATCTCGCCCAGAACGTTCGAAACGCGCTCGGTATCACTCCTGATCGCCGCGATGCGTGCCGCATCAAGCGCGGTGCTCCGGACATTCGGCTCGGCCGGAATTTGCTCGCCTGGTGCCTCTGCTTCGGCTGCCCTGACCCGCACCGGCCCATCGGACACGTCGCCGGCATGAAGGTCCGCGTATACGAGACCGGCATCGATCCCCAATGCCTTGTAGATCTTCTCGATGCAGGCCACCTCCTCGGACTGGATTACGCTGTCGGCATGGGCGATCACGACAACCGCCGCACGCAGCGCGAGATGGTGTTCCGCATCCACCTCCTTCAACCTGCTGCGCAGCCATGACATGTCGGGCGGAACCTCCAGATACCATTTCAGATTGGCATGGAGACGCTTTCGCTCGAGTTCTGTGAGGCCCCCGGTCGTATCGACCTTGTTCCGGAGCGCCCGGTGTTCCGCCTCGACGATCTTGCTATCCGAATGCGCGACGAAGGTCGCCAGCGCCAGCTCGAACAATGCCGCCTTGTATGCCGGCGAGACGACTTCCAGCTGCTCGACCGTTTCGCCCAGATCGAAAATGACGACTGGATCGTCAATTCGAGGTCCACGCAGCGAAAATCTTGGATCAGGCGCCATGCCGAAACCGATGCGGGCGAGCGCATCGGCCGCGCCGGTCAACTGGCGCTTGCCGATCTTGCCGGGGGCATTGCCTTCCAGGCGGGTGACGAGCTCGAGGGCCTGAATGAGCCCGCCTCCCTCCACGTGTCCACGCGCCCATTCCCTGAGGCCCTCCAACTCGGCGGAAGGAAAAAGATCCCACAATTCGGCGGGGAGCAGGGCCTGGGCCTCGATCGATCCTCTGCCGTCCGCGTTGCGCCCAAGATAGCGGCTGAACTTGTCAAGCTCGTCCATCGCTTCATCCGCGATGGTCTGCGCTTTCTGAACCGGTGACCGCAGGTCGGTGACATCGGGAACCGCGATATCCTTGCCTTCGCCCGCCGTGAGATTGACCGAGCAACTGAACTCGCTCGAAGCCGCGCGGTAATTCATCGCAAGCTTCTTGCGCGGCGTTCGCACCTTCAGACCACCGGGATAGAGCCCATCGAATTTAAGCTGGAAGAGGGCTTTGAACTCTTCGCCGCAGCGTTCGGCCGGAGTGCGGAGACGACGCTCCGGATGGCAAAGCAGCCAGAGATGCAGCCACTCTGCATCGAACGCCTTGCCCTCGGCGATCATGCCACCGAGAGCGAATTTCAGCGAAAAGGGCAGATCCCAGCTGCGGTTGTCGAGGATGCTCTGCTTGAGAGCCGGATCGTCGAGCGATAGTCCGCCCATTGCCATGATGCGGGCAATGTCCAGAAATTCACCGAGATATCTCTGTGCCGAATAATTCTGCGCGAAGAGAGCCTTGAGGCGTTCCACCTCGGCCACGATTTCCCGTTTCTCGTCTTCTGGCGGCTGATCGACCAGAAAGCGGCGCTCCAAGCCGTAGAAGAACAGGAACATGTATCCCGGGTTGATGGTCCCATCCCGGCGACCTCCCGCCAGCCAATCGAGATAAGTAGCTCGGCAGACCGCTGGTATGCTCGAATATCCGGGCCAGTACGACATGCCGTCGCCATTCCTGTCGGAACCCGACGAGGCGACCGAGAGGGATGGGTCGATATAGCTGCGGCATTTCTCGCCATAACCATTCGCGTTGAAATTGGGCGGCGTCCCAACATAGACCATGCCGTCGATCTCACGTCCGGCGATGGTCACGACCTGACCTTTCCGCTGCCATCCCTGGGCTTTGACGGAAGAGCCTGGCGCGCGGCTGGCTGGACGCTGTTCAGCTGGCTTGGCGACAATGGGCGGCGAAGGAGCGCGGAGTTCGCCACCGAAGAGTTTTTGACGCAGCCCTTCTATGCGTGATGGACGGGCAGCTGCCGGATCTGTTCCTTGGTTCGCGACCGGGAGTTCGGTCGAGGATGCGCCTTGCTGCCTCGCGCGCCCTTCCTTCTCCGCAGCGCGCCTTAGCGATGCCGCTTCGAGCGCCTCGCGGGCAGCTTTGCCGACACGAACAAGCTCGGCATTATCCTGTTGAGACGGGTATGCTTGCGAGGATGGGGAGTCGATAGAACCACCAGGTTCCTTTTGAACCGCTGATGATCGCGAGGCGATAGCCTGGATGCGGTCCGCGTTCTTTGGATCAAAAATGGAAGAATCATCGCCAAAGAGCCGTTCCCTGAGCTCTCGGGTTCTGGACGATTTGGGATCATCGGACGATGTCGAGGTGGGCGTCACCGGGACTCTGGGAAGGGCGCTGGCTTCGGCGCTGTCTGGGCGCGAGGGTATCGGCTCTTCCAATACATCTTCCAACATGTGAGGATGCGTAACAGGTAAAATATCCCGACATTCTGGAAGCGCGTCTGTCCTCGAATTTTGTGCATCAGCTTGTTCAGGGACAAGGCTGCGACGGGGGGCAGTAATGTTTTCCGGAGGAGCAGTCCTGAGGGCAATCTTCGCCGCTCGACGCTTTTCGTACCAGATTATGAATACAACAGGCGCGAACAGGATGAAGAGCGCTTCGACTGCATCCGGAAGGCTGTCCAATAGGATCGCGGATATTATCGTACTGGCAATGAAGAAGGCAACATAGAGTCCGATGATGCGGATTATTTTCCAGATGGTCCCCATGTGGAAAGCCTGCCATTTTGCGGCTGATAGGTCACGCTGATTTTTGATCGCCGGGCCGGGGGAAATTGTGGCACGCTAGCGTTGCAAAGTCCGCGTTTTCGAAGGGGACATCGCCATTCAGCAGACCTCTGCCGATGGGCTCGGACGAGACTTGGCTAGCCTTAGTCCCGTCCAGCCATGTCATCCGGCAAACCGGGTCAAGCGATGTTTCACTTCATTCGCGGGAAGGCGGCAGCGCGGATGGGCGGACAGTTGGGTCAGGCCGCCATGCAACCGGTCGAATTGCACGTGGGCACCATCGGCCATCTGGTCGAAGAGCCATAGAACCCCGTGCATGGCGATCTGTTCGGCAACGGCCAGTTCACGCAGGATCCCATCGCCAGTCAGCAGCGTCCATGTCCGCGACTCCGCAAGTGCGAAGGCAAAGGTGTCGGGCACTGAGAGTTTCTGATGCTGGCGATTGACGCCTGTCGCGCGCCGCAGTTCGGCTGCCGTGAGTTCCTCGACGCGCAAGCCAAGCGCGATCAGCCGGTCTCCAAGTTCGCCCTCCAGCTCGCGGGCATAGAGCAGATCTGGCACTGCGAACTCGAACGGTAGCAGAAACATCTCGTCGAGAAGGCCTGCCCGTTCGAGGTCGATGATGACAGATGTGTCGGAGACGAGGACGGCCACGGATCAGGCCGCCACCTGATCCAGCCGGCGATCGAGTTCGCGCACCGAAATGCTGAGAAGTTCCGCTGCGCGAGACTCGCCGATCACGCCTTCAGCCAGAGCCCGATAGCAGAGCCGTTCGAAGCGCCGTGGCTCTTCCATTTCCGGTTTCATGCTCTCCGGCTCCTCAAAGGGCGCCGTCCGCCAACCACGCTCCGCAAATATCTTGAACAGACGAGCGCAAGCCGCCTGGTTGATGATGCCGAGATCCTTGCAGCGATAGGCCAGCGCCTGGATGCTCACCCCGAACAGCTTCTTAAGCGCCACGAGCTCGCCGATGCTGATCGAGGAGCGATGGGCACCCACCTCGGCGCGCAGCACGTCCGCCGGCATCAGGAAGGCGCCGGCAAAGCGATGTGCCGCCTTTTCCTCATTGACGCCGCCGGATGGAGCGATGACCATATGGCCCAGCTCATGGGCAAGATTGAAGCGCTTGCGCTCTGACCAGGAACTCCGCTTGATGACGATGACCCGCGCGGCATCGCTGCCCTTGCGTCGGACCTTGGCGGCAAGGCCATCGACATCGTCAAGATCGAGCGAAAGCACCTTGATGCCGCGCTCCTCAAGCAATTCGGCGAGGTGCGGAATGGGATCGTTGCCGAGACCCCAATCATCTCGAACCGAACGGGCTGCATCCTCGGCGTCGCGTATGTCGGCAACGGGATGTGGCGCACTTCGCGGCTGCTCCCATTCGACGCTGCGCATCTGGAGCATGTCCTCGACGGCGAGATAGCGTTCGAGCATGTGAATAGCGCGCGCTTCGAGCGTGGCCTCCTCACGAGAAGACGTTCCGATCTTCTTACGGAAGTCCACGCCTTCAAGCGAAAGCTCATCCTCGCTCAGCAGATATTCCTCCGATACCGCGAGTGCTTTCGCAAGCGCGATCAGCACGCGAGAACTCGGCATATCCTCGTTGCGCTCATATTTCCCGATGGCCTGGGCGGAGACGACGCCGCCCATGGCGTCAGCCAGCGCGCGCAGCGACAGGCCGGAAGCCGAGCGTGCGACCTTTAGCTTGTTTCCGATCATGATGGCCTCCTTGACGACCTCACAACAGGGTCGGTTTCCATAAATGCGATATAAGAACATTTTTGTAAACCAAAACCTCTTGAAATACGGTGAATGGCTCCCAAATTTGAATGCATGACGCTAAATCCAAGGTTTCTGTAAACCGGAAAGGCGTCGCGCAACAGGGGCCGGGCTCTCACCGGCAGGGAATGTCTGACCGGAAAGGGTGGGCGATGGCTTTGAGTAACACGCAGCTGCGATACTATGACAGCAATGTACTGCGCTTGCCCGCGGACAAGCGGAAGGAATATCACGCACAGGTCGATCGGCTGATCACCGAGTTGTGCAAGAGCGTGCGGGACAAGACCGAAATCAAGATCACCAAGGTGGTGAAGGCGGGATCGTTCGCGAAATATACGATCCTGCGCAAGACGGTGTCCGACCCGGTCGACGTCGATGTGGTGTTCTACATCGCGGGCCGCGACGTGACGAAAGAAACCCTCGATAGCCTCAGCGCCACGATCTACGATCTGCTAATCAAGATCTATCCGACCAAATCGGTCGAAGATTTCGAGATTCAGCGCAAGGCCGCCACGGTGAAATTCGTCGGTTCCGGGCTGAGCGTCGACATCGTGCCGGTAATCGAGGACGCGGCGCGGCCCGGCTATGGCTGGCAATATGACATCCATGACGGATCGAAGATCCAGACCTGCGCTTCGTGCCAGATCCAGTTCGTGCGCGACCGCAAGAATCAGGATGGCGACTTCCGCACCCTCGTGCGCATGGCGAAGAAGTGGCGCAACTATGCCGAGGTCAAGCCGCTCAAGTCTTTCGCCATCGAACTCATCATGGCGCATGTCCTGGCGACCCAGGGTAAGGCGGGCAGCATCGAGCAGCGCTTCCGCAACTTCCTTCTCTATATAGCCCAAGCGGGCCTGAAGGAGCAGATCAGCTTTCCTGAAAACACTGCACCGTTCGGTTCCTTCTCCGATCCGGTTGTGATCCTCGATCCGGTTTATAGCCTCAACAATGTGACCAGCCGGATTTCAGAAACGGAACGCAAGGAAATCGTCGCCGCCGCACAGGACGCCTGGGAGACGGCGAATTTTGCCTCGCTGGAAAATGACAATGGGGTCTGGAAGGAACTTTTTGGCCCCGGCTTTAAGGTGGAGGATTGACCATGAGCCAGACGCGAACGGCATCCGCCACCTATACGACGACCGACGTCGAGAATGTCGTGCGCCGGGTGAAGGCCGACCTCACCATGATCGCCGACAGCACCGGTGCCTGGACGGCGCAGCAGGCCGCAGATTATGCCCATGATATTGAGGTGCTCGCCAAGGCGGGCTATCTGGCCTGGGTCGATCTCACCTTGCTGCAATATGGGATCGAGAAGAAGGCCGTCAGGTTCAATGTCGATACCGATGCCGGCGGCCTGACCACGAGCCGCCCTGGTGGCGTACTCTGGCCCCGCCTGGCAGGAGCGACGCTGCGGATCATTATCAGCTACACCGAAGCCTATACCGATGAGGCGCGCCGGGCGACCAGCGGCAAGCTGAAGATCGGCTGGACGACGTCCTATGACGATACCAGCCATTCCAAACTCAGCTCGTCGGGCGGACGCAACTATGTCAGCAGCAACTATGGCATGCAGCGCAAGGATTGGGCCGCATGAGCCAGCCAAGCATCTTCGATAGCGAGATCGCGCTGCCCAGTGATGTTCTGGCCGGGCGGGAGAAGCGGTTGCTCGGGTTCGATGCCCGCTATACCCGCGTCCATGACCAGCTTCGCCTGTTGCTCAACGTTGGCGCCCTGGATGACTGGAACCGGCAGAAGCATGGCGGCAAGCTCGCCTTGTGCGATCTTGTCGCTGAACAATATCCGCTCGTGATTTTTCACGGGGATGTCGGGACCGGCAAGACCGCGACAGCGGAATGCATCGCCAACCGGCTTGTCGCGGAGGCGAGAAGCTCGGATTCTATGTTGTTCAAGCTGTCAAACCGGGTGCGCGGCAATGGCATGGTGGGGGAGATGGGCAGCCTCATAACCGAAGCCTTCCAGAAGGTCGTCCAGGCGGCGGGCAAGAGCCGCCGCGCGATCCTCATCATCGACGAAGGCGACAGCCTCGGCGCCTCCCGATCGCAGGATCACAGCCATCACGAGGACAAGGTCGCGGTCAATACATTGATCCAGGGCGTCGATGATCTGCGCCAATATGGCGGGCGGATCGTCGTCATCCTCTGCACCAACCGGCTATCGGTCCTTGACGCAGCGTTGCGGCGGCGTGCCGCCATCATCGAGGAGTTCCGCCGGCCATCCGACGAGGAGCGTGGCCAACTGTTCCAGATGGACCTGGTGGGTCTCGATGCCAATGCGGCGCAGGTTGCCCAGCTCGTGCGGGCGACAGCGGCGTGTGAGGGACGTCCGCCGTGGACCTACTCAGATATCCGCACACGGCTTTATCCAATCGCACTGGCCCAGGCCTATCCGGACCGCGCCTTGCGTTTCGACGACCTGCTCTCGGTTGCGACGACGCTCCACGCCTCGCCGGTCATGGAGGACAAGTGATGGCGCGCTCACCGCTGTTCGGACGCCGCATCCATATCTCCGGCAGTGTGGTCAAGGATCTCACCATCGCGTCTACGGTTAACGTGGAAGCCGCGCGCACGCTTGTCGCCGGGCTGGTCAAGGAATTGGTCAAGCGTGGCGCCAATTTCGTCATCCCCGTGGATGCCGAACCCGTTCGCGAAGACGACGGCTTGCCGCGCTGCTTCGACTGGCTCGTCTGGAAGGCTGTGAAGGATAATCTGGCCCATCGCCCGCCGAACGTGCCCGGCCCGTTCGTCGTCGCCGTGCAGCACCACAAAACGGAAGAGCAGATTCCCGACAGCTATGCTGAACTTTGGGACGAGTTGCGCGCGACCCAGCTCGTCAAGATCGAAAGCGCGGCTCAATGGAATATGAACAGCAAGCGGATGGAAGCCCAGGCGCGCTTTGGTGACGTTCTCATCGCTCTGGGCGGCGACGAAGGCGTTCTATATCTGGCGAACCTGTACCATGACGCAGGCAAGCCGATCGTGCCGCTCAACCTGCCTCTCTGCCCGGAAACGAAAGGGGCGCGGCGCCTCTATAATTTCGGCCTCGCCAGCCACCAGACCCGCCGCCTGTTCCAGATCGCGGACGATGGCGATGCGCATGACTGGATCAACCGGATCGGCTTTCCCAGCCGGCAGTCGATCCCGGACCGCATCTCCGCCCTGGTTGATCTGCTCGAGGCGCTGGAACGGCCGAAGGCTTTCGCGGTCCGGCTGCTCAACCCCGATCTTGACGATTACAACGACGTTCAGACCTTCTTCGATCTGGTCGTGAAGCCCGTGATCGAGGATGAATTGGGGTATCGCCTGGTCGTGATCGATGGACGGCAAACCTATGAACATGCCCGGATCGATCAGGAGATATTCGCCAAGCTGCATCGCAGCAGCATCGTGCTCGCCGACATCACCGGCGCACGGCCCAACTGCTTTCTGGAACTGGGCTATGCTCTGGGCCGTTGCTTGCCCACCATGGTCATGGTGCGGGAAGGAGCCAGCCTGCCGTTCGACATTACCACATTTTCCGGCCTTCACTGGAAGGCCAGCGGAAGTGCGGATGACCGCAAGCGGGCTTTCCGCGAGCATTGGAACGCGATCCGCAATCGTCCTTCTCTTGTACCGACGGAGCCCCTGATCTCATGAGCGACAAGCGCGAGATATTCGTCTCGGTCGACGTCGAAACGGCAGGGCCGATCCCCGGCGAATTTAGCCTGCTCTCGATTGGCGCCTGCTCGGTTTTCGGGCCGGAGAAGAGCTTTGCCTGCGAATTGAAGCCAATCGGTGACAAGTTCGACCCCAAAGCGCTCGAAGTGACGGGCCTCTCGCTGGAGACGCTGGCGCAGACCGGGGACGATCCGCCCCTCGCCATGGAGAATTTTGAGCAATGGCTGGCCGAGCTTGCCAGCGATGATGGTGAGGTCGTGTTCGTCGGCTTCAACGCACCGTTCGACTGGTCATTCGTGAACTATTATTTCCATCGCTTTCTAGGACGGAATCCCTTTGGGTTTACGGCGCTCGACATCAAGGCGCTGTATATGGGAGCGACGGGATGCTCCTGGGCAGACACCCGCTCGAGCCGGATCGCGCAAAAGCTGGCGCCGACCCTTACCGGCACACACGATGCCCTGGCCGATGCTCGTTATCAGGCAGAGATATTCCGGCTGATCCGGGCAAAGCTTGTGCCTCAAGGGGAATGAAATCCTGAGCTTAACCAAACACAATTCTAGCCAAGCATAAGTCATGCTTCTTAGCGTTGGTGTGCGCCACACTTGCCTGCCGTAACACCATGTGCCGGTCGTATTAGCTGAACGAAGGACAGCCCCCCCCGGGCCAGCGCCTGATTCCGATCAGTCCTCATTGTCCAACACCCCGGTCATTCGCGGTCCGACCTTTCTGATGTTGAAGAACGGCGGCCCGGCAGGTTGGTTCACCAACTGCCGAACAGCCGGATGGTTCGGCGAAGCGCCTCTTACGCCATTGCCTGTATTGCTTCGCCATCCTGCTACGACGCCAAATCCTTGTTGCGCGGCCTGAATTCATGCGTCTCTTGATTGCCCCCGAAGCCCCGGCGCTGTGCCGAGGCAAAGGGGACGATGTTCATGCCATCTCTATTTCTGCGCACCGGAGCGGCTGCAATCACGCTCGCGTCCAGCATCGCGCTTACTCCGGCCCACGCCAACAACTACGGCGAAAGCCTCGCCTGGCAATTCCGCACCTCGGCCGACCGCGTCAACCTCGCTGTGATCGCCGATCTCATCGAGAAACGCCGGTCAGGCTATTATCAGGCGCCCGTCTACAACACGGCGATCGAGCGCCAGTATAATTGCGACATCACATCGAGCGCGCTCGGCAACAGCGACAACCAGACCGCGCTCGCCAACTCGCCATCGGTAACCGGAGCGACCTCCTCCGCCAACGGCAATGTCAGCGAAACCGACGTTTCGACGGGGTCCGGGGCATCCGCCGGCACCGACCAGGCCAATAGCGGCGCTGTATCGGCATCGGTCCGGGGCGGCACTTCGGCGACAGGATCGGGCACCGCCACGCAGGCGCTCAATTCTACCCAGACCAACAGCGGCGACCAGTCGGCCAGCGTAAGCGCGTCGACCGCGTGCGCCTTCGGGATGCTCAACTGATGCGCACCGTAGCAAGCGGTCGCCGGGCTGGGGCCGGGAAGGGGCTGGGGCTGGCCGGTGTCGCGCTAATCGCGTTTGCTCTGCCGGGCTGCGTCAGCATGCGGCAGGAAAGGATGGCACCGGGCGAGGAGCCGGCGCTCCTCGGGCCAGCGGTGCGCGACAACCGCACGCCGATGGATGCACCGCTCGCCTGCCTGGCCGGCCAGATCGCGAGCCGCGGGGGAAAGCCACTCGTCGTCGCGGTTGGCGACGTGCGCGATTACACCGGCAAATATTCGGTCAACGAAGGCAACGCGATCACCCAGGGCGGTGCGCTCATGGTGTCCTCGGCGCTCGGCAAGCTGGGCGGCGCTGTGCGCCTCGCCGAACGATTCGACCCAACAATCGCCGAACGCGAGTTGGGCTACACCGATCGCCGCCAGCTCGGCGATGGCAAAGTGCATGACGTTCCCGCCGCCTCGGGACCGCAAAGCGTGCGCTGGCTGCCTTATTTCGGGGGCAGCATCACGGCCTCCGACTATTACATCGTCGGGGGCATCACCGAACTCAATTACGATATCCGCTCGGGCGGTGCGGAAGTAGCCGTCGGCAGCGTCGGCCCAAGGGTCCGCACCTATACCCAGAGCGTCGCGATCGACCTGCGTATCGTCGACACGCGCTCGCTGCTGGTGGTGCGGACCATCAGCCTCACCAAGCAGTTCACCGGCTACGAGACCGGGTTTGGCATCTTCCGCTTCTTCGGCTCGGATCTGTTCGACATCAATGTCGGCGCCAAGGGCCAGGAACCGCTCCAGCTCGGTATCCGCACCGCGCTCGAGGAAGCGACCCTGCGCCTCGTGAGCACGGTCGCGCGCGTCGATCCGGCATCCTGCATGGCGCGGGCCTCCTGGAAACCGGCACCCGAGCAAGCTGCGGCACCCGTCGTGGAAACACGATCTGCGCCGACCCGGCCCACTGGCATATCGGCGGCCTTCAATGGACCGGACACGGTTGCCGGGGCGACGACCGCATCCGCAGCGCAGGTCCCCTTCGAGATCGGCTCGGCGGACCTTTCGGGCTCGGCCTCCGCTCTCCTCGACAGGATTGCCGCTGCCGCCGCGCGCGGTTCCGTCACGGTGACGATCGTCGCCCGCGACACGGAAAATCTCGATCCTGGCGCGCGCGATGCCCTGACCGATCGGCGAATCGCCGCGCTGGTCGCGGCGCTCGCGCAGCGCGGCGTCGCACGCAAGACGGTGGCGACACTCTGGCGTCCCGGCCCGGGCGATCCCGCAATCGTGCCCGACAGTCCCGGCCTGCAGCGCCTCGCCGCGCTGCGGATCGGGCGCTGACGCATCCGCATCAGCTCACAGGAGGCGCCCACCCGACACAACTTCTTCCCGCCCGATCGAACATCACCATCCACAAGAAAGGATCACTTCATGACACGTCACCGCTCCACGGCCCATCGCGCACGCCGCCTCTTCCTCGGCAGTGCCTTCGCGGCTCTGTCCGCTTCTCTCGCCGCTCCGGCGCTGGCCATTCCCCCTTCGCTGCCGCAGATCGAAGCGGAGGGCGCCCAGGTCATCGCCAATAATCAGTCGAGGACCGACACGGCCGTCGAGGCGGTCGCCGCCGATCCGGTGATCGAGGCGGTCATCGAACCGACGCAAGCAAATGCGACCCTGTCCGGCAACAGCGTCACCGCATCGGCAACCGCCAACCGGCAGGACAGCACGCTGGTCTCTGATACGCTCGACTTGTCCACGATGGCGATCGACACCTATCTCGCAGCCGATGCGGATGGCATCACCGCCGATGCGCCGGCCGTGATCGCGGTGCAGCAGACGATGGAAGATGCGCCGGTCACGGCCGATGCCGATTTCACCTATGTCGGCATCACTGCCGATGGCGTGGTCGAAAGCAGCCTTGCCATTGCAGCCAACCGGCAGGAAGCACTCGCCACCGGCAATGACGCCGCCAGCACGATCAGCATCTCGGGCAATGATGGCAGCACGGGTGCGGGCCTCGCAAGCCGGCAATCGACCGGCTATGGATCCGATGTCTCGGCGAACATGGCGGGCGTGTCGCGCATTATCACGCAGGAAGTGGTGAACAGCGACCTCGCGATGGACGGCAATCTCCAGCGCGCCATCGCCACGGGCAACAGCGCGGCCAATGCGCTGTCCACCGATGTGCTGAGCATCGAGGGTACATCGGCCAGCGGCACGCCGTCTCTCGTCACGCCTTATGGCGGCCCCGAGGTGAACGCAGCCTACGCCCTGCTTTCCGACCAGCAGACCGGCAGCGAGGTGAGCGCGGGCGCCGATGGCGGGTTCCGCTCGGTCGCGGTCGATTCCGTGGTCGGCTCCTCGATGAGTGCCGACGGCAATGCACTCGCCGCGGCGGCCTATGGCAATGAGGCGCAGAACAATGTCCTGCTCACCGCCAACAGCATCGACGCCGGCTATGGCGCCCTCGCCAATGTGACCAACGTCCAGGCCGCGGGCGGCGCGACCAGCGCCGATACGCTGGGCGGCACGACGATGTTCCTGTCGAGCGACCTTATGGGTTCGACCATCTCGGCCGCGGGCAACAGCGTCCAGGCGATCGCGATCGCCAATCGCGCGGACGCCAATCTGCTATCCGTTATTGCGACCTCGACCAGCGCGCCCGACGGCTATGGAGGTGAAGAAGGCGGTGAATGGCCGGAGGGACCCGAATATGTCGGAACGGCGCGTCTGACGCCGTTCGGCGAGATGACGGTAACGGCGCCCTTCAGCGTGCAGAATGCCCAGAGCTTCGCGGCGCCCGTCACGGCATCGGCATCGCAAGACGCCGCGCGCGTCACTGCCGAGGCCGGAATCATCGATTCCAGTGTCGCAGTACTCGACAACGACACAAGGGTTGCCGCGACCGGGAATCGCGGCACTAATGGCCTCATGGTCGATGCCAATAGCATCGCTACGGCGGCGGATCTCAATTCCTCGCAGCTCGGGTTCGGCGATGTCCGGGTGACAGTCGCCGACAGCGACGATCTCGCCGGCGCTCGCATCGCCGCGCAGGGCGATGTGGTCGGCTCCCGCCTGACGGTGGCGGGCAACAGCACGCAAGGCACCGCGATCGCGAACGACGTGACGAACAGCCTGGGCGTAGCCGGCAACCAGCTCGTCAGCGCAAGCGGTCATTGGGATGCGGTCGCGGGCCTGGCCAGCGACGATCTGGTGGCTTCGGCTGATTATGCCCTGGCGAACTACCAAAGCACCGGCATGGGCCTCGATCCTGGCGAGGGTGAAGGTGGCGGCATTCCGCAGATATCGTCCGATGTCACCGGTCGTCTCGCGGGCGTTGGCAACAGCATCATCGGCTCGTCGGTCGCAATCGAGGGCAACAGCCAGACGGCGACCGTGCTCGCCAATCTCGCCTCGAACGACCTGTCGATCAACGCGACCTCGCTGGGCAGCAATTTCGACATCGCGCCCGGCACTGCGCTGTCATCGACCCAGATCGGTATCGCGGATCTTGCGGCGACCTCCGATCTGATGATCGACGCCACCGGCTATGTGGTCGACGGATCGGTCGGGATCGCGGACAACAGCAATGGCGCGCTCGCCCATATGAACGATGCCGTAAACCAGGCGAGCATTGATGCGGTCCAGATCTGGGAACTGAGCGGGGCCGGTGCCGAGCTGTTCACGGATCCGGGACTTCCCGGTCTCGCCGTCGGCGATCACGTCCTGGCCAACAGCCAGCTGGCCGATGGCGGTGTCGCGGCTGTGGCACAGACGGGAGTAGGAAACATCGACGAGGGTGCCGTGCTGTCCCGGTCGAGCTACGCACTGACCGGCAACAGCACCGCGACCGAAGCCGTGGCGAACCAGGCGATCAACGGCCTGTCAGTGTCCGCAGCATCACGCGGAGAGGCGAGCGCGGGTCTCGCCAATACCCAGGAAAGCCATGCCGGTGTGCTCGCTTCGGCTGTCACGCAGCTCGGCTATGCGGGCGAGGCCTTGTCCGATGCGCAAGTGCTTGTCGACGGCAACACGACCAGTGCGGCAGCGCGTGGCAATGTCGCTTCGAACAGCCTGATGCTTTCGGGAACGCCCACTTATGGTGCGATGCCTGCCAACGCTTCGCTGACGGGTTCGGGAGCGGTGTCGGCAGCGGCGGGGCTGGCCAACAGCCAGCTCAACACCGGCGATGTGACCGCGCTCAGCGAAAACGCAGGCCATGACGTGGTGCTCAACGCCGTGGGCGCCGAAGGCAGTAAGCTGATCCTCAACGGCAATAGCGTTTCGGCCTCGGCGGTCGGCAACAGCGCGACCAACAATGTCACGCTGGCCTCTCTCGGCAAGTTGCCGACGGCCGCTGTCGCAAACATCCAGATGAACAGCGGACAGATCAGCGCCTGGGTGAGCGGTGCCACGTTCCATGCCATTCCGGGTGCGCTCACCGCGAGCAGGCTCGGCATCACCGGAAACAGCGTCGCCGCATCGGCCGTGGGAAACAGCGCCGTCACCTCGATCGCGTCCCCGCGCTGATCCGCCGCGGCGGCAGGCCGCAGCCCCCGGTTGGCCGCCGTTAGGCGGGAGAGGCCGTCACGCATCCCCCAGCGTGGCGGCCTCTCGTTAAGCTTCCATCATCAGCGGCCGGTGCGGATAACTGGTTCGGGTATCCACCAAGCCATCGATGGCATGAGCCTTGCCCTCACTCACTGACGAATGTTCCGGTCGACCAGAGTTCGTCAGTTCGTTCGAGGTAGAATGCAGCGTCGGGATAGCTGCCGCTCAGCGCCAATGGTGACATGCCTTCCAGCCAGGCCTGCTGGTCAGGGCCGGTAAGCACAAGCGGCATATGGCCGCTCAGGCGCGCGATCGGATCGCGCGAGAGTCCAAGCACTCCAGCAACACCACCTTCGCTCCACAGGCCGGCCCAGGCGCACAGGGGATGATCCCAAAGGCCGGACCAGACACGGGAGCGCCGGCCCGCCGGTCCATCGGGATAGGCAAAGGCTTCTATCACGATCAGGCAGGGTAAAAGCTGCCCGGCCGAGGCGAGCCTGCTGCGCTCGGTCAGGTCTCTGGGGAATAACGTCGCTCTTCTCGCCAGAGGCGCAGCGCCGGCAAAGCATTGCCGCGCAAGTCCCCAGGTCTTGTTCTGCAACCGTCGTTCACCGCTGCCGCGAGTGACGACCAGCAGCTTCTCACCCGGCCAGATCACATCGCGCCACGCAAGCCCGTCGTCAGGGCTGGCGTCAAACAGGGCTGCCATTTCGGAAACAGCGCCGCGGCAGCGAATCAGATTGGTCATCCTGGCGATATAGCGTCTTGCCGCCTGATCGTGGATCAGGGCGGCCGTAAGGCGAGATGCGAATGGATACGGCTAATGTGAGCGCAATCCTCGGCGGGCATCATGTTGGAACGGCCCAACAGCAAACTTTCGGAATCCCATTCGGCCTCCACTGTTCCGGCTCATTCCCTGACACGCCACCTGCACTGTCTCGGTCGTCTTCCCGGTGCGGTAGGACCATCATTATGCAGGCGTCTGAAAATGCCATGCGGGATACAAGTTCAGGAAATTCTTGTAACTTCCAAGGCATGGAAGTATTGGGAATTTATGTCCAGCTTGACGCAACAGGTTGTGGGGGCGGGTCTCGCCGATCGTATCTTTAGCGAACGCCAGCTTGGCGATGTGCTGGGCGGGAGCGCCGCGCGCCGCTACGGCCTGGTCAGTCGCGCCTTGAAGGACGGCTCGCTCATCCGTGTCAAGCGCGGCGTCTATGTGCTGGGCCGGCACTATCGCAGCAATCCGGTTCATCCCTTCGCCATCGCCCAAGCCCTGGTTTCCGGCAGCTACATCTCCTTCGAAAGCGCCCTGGCGCATCATGGCTGGATTCCCGAGGCGGTCTTCGTGACCGCCAGCGTTTCACCGGGGCGCAAGACCGTGCAGTTCGAGACCGGCGATTTCGGAGCATTCAGCTTCCACCCTCTTGCCATCGAGGACTATCGCTTCCTGACAGGTGTCGACCGGATCGCCTTTGACAAGCTGACCGCCTTCGTCGCACAGCCCTTGCGGGCGCTTATGGATCTCGTAGCGCTACGCAAGGCGCGCTGGTCTGGAATCGGCTGGCTGACCGGTGGTATGCGGATCGACGAGGAAATGCTCCTTTCGCTGAGGCGGAAGGATTTTGCGGCATTGAAACCGGTCTACAAGCACAGGGCGGTGAACGCCTTTCTCGGCGCGCTGGAAGATTCCGTGATGACGATGAAGGCTTCTCAAGGCGGACGGTCCGGACATGATTGACATCATCACACAGAAGCTGCGCCAGTATGACGCCACGAATGCGCTCGAGGAAGAGCATGCGGTCAAGGAGATTCTCCAGGAGATTGCGCTCTACGCGCTCTGGCGCGGCGGCTTTTTCGACGTTGCCCTCTTCCAGGGCGGCACGAGCCTTCGCATCCTTCACGGACTCCCGCGCTTTTCCGAGGATCTCGATTTTCTCCTGCGAACCCCCGACGCCGATTTCGACTGGTCGCCTTATCTCAAGATTCTCACCGAGGTGGCCGGCCAGTTCGGGCTGAAGCTCGACGCACAGCCCAGGGCCAGGATGGACACCGCGGTGCGCCAGGCGCTCATCAAGGACAATTCCATTGCCAGCCAGCTCGATCTGTCGTTCGCGGGAACGGGCCGGCCGAAAACGATCCGCATCAAGCTCGAGATCGACGTCAATCCGCCCCTGGGATCGGGCGAGGCCACCAGCTATCTCGATTTCCCGCTCGACTACGAAGTGCGTCATCAGGATCTCTCGTCCAATTTCGCGCTCAAGATCCACGCGCTGCTTTGCCGCGGATTCCTCAAGGGCCGCGACTGGTTCGACTTCTCCTGGTATGTGTCTCGCGGGGTTACGCCCAACCTCGCCCTTTTGCGCAGCGCCCTGGTGCAGGCCGGCCCCTGGGCCGGGGACGAGGCTCTTCGGGTCGACATGGCCTGGTTGAAGGATGCTCTATCTGCCGCCATGGCCCGGATCGACTGGAACGAGGCCGCCGAGGACGTGCGGCGCTTCCTGCGCCCCGCCGAGCTGAAGTCAATCGAGTTGTGGAGCGAGCGCTTCTTTCGCGCCAAGCTGGATAAGCTCGGCTCGACTGGCAATCGGCAGGCCCAGGCATGATGGCGTCGTCGACGCCGCGGTAATGCTATGCATTCCAGAAGCCGCTTTTGCGTCCGTGACGAAGCCTGAGCTGGGCGACATAGCCGTCATGGGCCGGATGATCGCCGAAAGTCTCGATCCGCCTCGCCAGATACTCGCAAGTCTGCAGATGCCGGGCGGCGTGGCGGTAGCGCGTGGACCGCGCCCTATCGAGCGAGAAGTCGATCATCGCGCGCAACATCAGCGTGGCGGCCAGCGGATGGTTCTGCTCCAGCGCGTCGGCTGCTGGCGTCAATAACCCGTAGTGATTGCCGTCCATTTCGCCGTGGCGAGCAAGCGCCAGCTCGGCCGCCCGGCCATGCGCCGGCCAATCGACCAGAAATGCGAGCGCCTGATGAAAGTCCGGGTATTGGCCAACATAGGCTAGGGCGCGGTTTTCCGCTTCTCCATCGTCGAAATCGGGAAGGCGCTTGATGAAGGCCCTGAGATATTCGGCGCTCAGATTCTGCTCGAAGGCGGCCCAGCGCTCGTTCTGGGCCTCGTCCACACACCCCCGCGCGTCGAGCACATCGATCATGACCCGCCGCCAATCGGGCCAAAAGCCGCCCTTGCGATAGTCGGCTTCGGCCACGGTCAGCGCCGCCATCGCCTCGTCGGCGCGATCCGCGGCAAGCAGGCGTTCGGCAATTCTGGCCGCGATGGCCGGATTGGTGCGCTCTGCGTCCGAAAAGCGCGCGGCGTAGCCATCCGCGTCGCCAAGCGCATCGGCAATCTCGGTCAGCGCGGACTGGACAAGGCGGTCATAGTGCCGCGCCTCGTAATCGTCCTGAAAGATCGGGGCGCGCGTGCTGATGCCGATCACCCGGCGATTATCGGCGTTGGCTTTGGCCGGCGTTTTTGACGCCAGCTCTTCGAACCGTTCCTTGAGCAGGCCAAGTCCCTCCCGCTCCAGCGGTTCGGCCATCAGGTCGATCAAACCATCGAACTGGGCATAATCGTTGGCGCAAACCCCGTCGAATACCCGATCGGCCAGTTTGCGCGGCTCCAGCTTCGCCTGCTTCGCCGCAGCACCGAGATCGTCCAGCGCCATATCCATGATGCTGCCGATGGCTCCATTGCTATCGTCACACCGTTCGTAGATCGAAGGCGCCAGTTCCAGCAGGCGCCACAGCAGATCGAACGCATCGGCGGGTCTGGCGGGCGCGACATGCGCCATGATCGCGCTCCGCTGCATATCGAGATCCCGCGCCAGCGCCCCGACCTTGCGCCAATCGACGAACGATTTTGACCTGGCGATCGAGGAGAGCCGTTTGCGGATTTCCGCCGCCACATCGCCGCCGCCGTTGCGGCTTGCCAGCTCCAGCCTCAGACGGCGTTTGGCGGCAGCATCCCCGTTCGCCAGTTCAAGCAGCAATTCCGACAATCGCTCTGCGCCCAGATCCGCGAGATTCTTGACGTTGAGGGTCTTTCCAGAGGCCATGGGGGCCTTCCTCTCAACAGGCGCCGGTGCGGTCAAGCCGAGGCTCGACCGCGGCGATCCGGCGGCCGCAGTCGTTCGGCAGGCTACGGCTTGTAATCCCGAGCCAATGATGGACATTTCCTGACCCGGCGGGCAGTCTCGAAAAGAAGCTGTGCTTCATGATGGTGCTTGCCAGGCCGAAATGGCTTATATCTATGTATCCATTATCGACATCGTGGAGGGGTTGCGCCGAGAGTAGGGCTTGCGTCCAGTCAGTGCCGCGCGAGGGTAACGGCCACGCCAAGCGTATTGCGCGCCTGCGCCGGGATGACGGGATCGTCAAGCTCGACGCCGCCGAAATCATCATCGTGAACTCGCACGCTGGCACGTCCGCCTATCAGATGTTTGCGGGAAAGCTGCGGCTATTGCCGGCAGGCCATAGCGGGCCATGTTCGGGGCCGGACTATGTCCCGCGATCACGCCGAAGCCCGGATTTCCATATGAATATATGCGATAGATCTACATGGTCGACGTCACTCAGCCATACAAACGGTCGTGAACCTCGCAGGCACCATGCTCTGAGGTCAGAGTTTCAAACGTAGTCGCGGTGATCTGATTTCGGCCACCGGCCTTGCTCCGGTAAAGTTGCTGGTCCGCATGGGCGATCCACTCGTCGGGGGACATGTCCGGCTTGCACCGGGCTGTTGCGACGCCCACGCTGATGGTCACGCACCTGCTGACTGTTGACCCTTCATGCGGGATGTTGAGCGACCCGATCTGCGCCTGAATTTCCTGGGCCACCATCATGGCGGCATCGGCGTCCGCCCCGGGAAGGAGGCATGCGAACTCCTCCCCGCCGTAGCGAGCCGAAAGACCCGAGGCTCGCTTCAGGGCTCGTTTCAGAGCAGAGGCGATCATGGCGATGCAACGATCGCCCGCGGGATGGCCGTAGACGTCGTTAAACTGCTTGAAGAAATCGATGTCGAGCAGAAGTACGGACAGCCAATCGCCCGCGCGCGCCAGGCGGGCGGTTTCGACACTCAGCGCCTGTTCCATCCGCCGACGGTTGCTCAGGCCGGTTAGCGCATCGGTCACGGCCATTTCCGCGAGTTGGTCACGCAGGCGCTTCAGTTCGATATGATTGCTCACCCGAGCGCGCAGCACGACCGGCTGGACGGGCTTGGTGACATAGTCGATCGCCCCGAGCGAGAGACCGCGCACTTCATCCTCGGTATCACCGAGACCCGTTGTGAAAATCACCGGGACGTCGGTGAGCAGCGCTTCGTTCTTCAATTGCCCGCAAACTTCGAAGCCGTCCATTCCCGGCATCAGAATGTCGAGCAGGATCATATCGGGAAGGATCCTGCGGGCAGTTTCCAGCGCCTGCGGACCCGAGGTCGCGAAGCATATCTCATAATCCTCCTCCAGAATGGCGTTCATGATCTCGATGTTCGAGATTTCATCATCCACGATCAGGATTGTGGGCCTTCCGGTCATGACACCGCCTTGATGCCGCCAACGACATCAGAAGGAAGCTCTGTCCCTGCATCAAGCACTGCGAGCGCGCGGTCATAGTCGAGACGATCGAGTGCCTGACGGAGCGGGTGACTATCACTTGCCTTACGTGGAAGGCCGATGGCGGCTGCAAACGTATCAAAGCTCGATCGCGCCTTGAGGCTCCGGCGCAGGAGTTGTTCGCGCAACATGAGACGGGCTGCGGCAATCTCTATTTCCGTCCCAGTCACCCGATCGCGATCGGTCGGCGCACTGGCCATATCCGGCGCAAGCCGCCGCGCGGCGGCGATAGCTGGCTCAATCTCAGCCCCCAGAGCCTCGATCTTGTCTGATATGTTCTCGATGTCGCCGGCTGCAATCAGCCGTTCAACATCGGCCGCCATCGCCTGAACACCGGGTAACTCGAGCGAGCCGGCTACTCCCTTGAGCGTATGGGCAAGCCGCCGCGCCTCTAAAGTTGCGCCTGCGGAAATCATGTCCGACAGATCCTGTGCGACGTCGGCGTAGCCTTTCCCGAAGTCGATGATCAGCTTGCGCAGCAACCCGGCCTTGCCGTTGACGCGACCGAGCGCCGCATTCAGGCCAAAAGGCGGGAGTTCAGTTGGCAGGGCGGTCTCCGGTGGGAGCGGAAGATTGGCCGGTGCCGGCGTGACCGCTGTCATGCCCCGTTCGGGCCTAAGCCATCGGTCGAGCGTGCGGACCAGCACCAACGGGTCCACTGGTTTGGCAATATGATCGTTCATACCTGCGGCAAAGCAGCGCTGCCGTTCCTCCTCATAGGCATGTGCGGTCATCGCAATGATGGGAAGGCGATCGGGTGTATATTGTCGACGGATGATTTCTGCCGCCTCAATGCCGTCCATTTCGGGCATCTGCACGTCCATCAGGATCGCAGCATAGCCCGCACCATGCTTTGCCACCCGGTCGCACGCGATCTTTCCATTCTCTGCCGTGTCGATCTGCAAACCCGCGTCGCTCAGCAATTCAGTAGCGATTTCCCGGTTGATCTCGTTGTCTTCGACCAGCAGCACGCGCAGCCCGCGCATGGACGGAGCGACCATGGGCGGGGCAATGCTTATGTCTGCAGGTTCAGGCCGGATGGGATCAGCATTCGAGAACAGGTCGGAGATCGTGTCGAACAGGGCCTGAGGTTCTACCGGTTTGCTGAGGAATGCCGCAACCTCAGCCCTGCCGACCTCCGCCATGAACTCATCAGTGCCATAGGCGGTGACCATGAGTGTGACCGGCAGTCTGGGAAGCAGGGGATTGGCGCGCAGCGTCCGGATCGTGTCCATCCCGTCCATGCCGGGCATCTTCCAGTCGAGTAGCATCAGGTCATAGGGTTTGCCCTCCTTGACCGCAGCTTCCACCGCACTGATTGCTTCCGCTCCGGACGCGACCAGATCGACCGGCATTGCCCAGGTATGGAAGATTTCCTCGATGATCTGCCGCGCAGCGGCATTGTCGTCTGCGGCGAGGATACGCAGGCCGCGCAATGTCGGCGAGAGTATGAGCGCGCCTGCCTTCCGGTCGCTCTCGACCGGCATTGTTGCCGTGAACGTGAAGGTGCTGCCAGTGCCGAGTTCACTTTCGACGCGAATATCGCCACCCATCAGTTCAACGATTTGCCTGCTGATGGCGAGACCCAGGCCAGTGCCGCCGAACCGGCGCGTGGTCGAACTGTCGGCCTGCGTGAATGACCTGAACAGCCCGGCTTGCTGTTCAGCCGTCATGCCGATTCCGCTGTCTTGTACCGACAATTCGATCGTCGCGCTGTCGCTGGTGCGGGCGAGCAGGCCGACGATGATGGTGACGTGCCCGGCTTCCGTGAACTTGATGGCATTGCTGAGGAGATTGAGCACGACCTGATTGAAGCGGAGCTCGTCGCCCACCAGCATTTGCGGGATTGCATCGTCGATCCGGCTTTGGACCCTGACTCCCTTCGCGGCAGCATCGCCCTCGACAAGCTCGATTTGGCTCGTGATCGAGGCGCGCAGGTTGAACCCATGCTTTTCGAGCTTGAGTTTGCCGGCCTCGTTCTTGGAAAAATCGAGAATGTCATTGATCAGGCGCAGCAGAGAGACGCCTGCGCCGTTGATCTTCATAATATAGTCGTGCTGCTTTGGATCAAGCTCGGTGCGCTGGAAGAGATGACAGAAACCGAGAATAGCGTTCATCGGCGTGCGGATCTCGTGACTCATATTGGCCAGGAACATGCTCTTGGCACGACTGGCTTCTTCTGCCTCTCGTGTGCGCTCTTCCAGCGCCTCGTTCTTAGCGACGATCTCTGTGCCCATGCGGCCGATCCGCTCGAAGCTTTCCACGACCATATCGCTCAGCCATACCAGCACGGCCGTCTGGAAGGCTACGATCACGGCATGGAGCAGTACCCGCGCCAAATTACCTTCGGCGGGGAAGACCGCATAGGGCAGAAGGTAGAGAAGCAGCAAATGATGGAGCGCCGTTGCTGTCGCCGCGACCAGCACTGCACGCCGGTCGAACCAGGCGATGGTCAGCGCCAGCATGGCGAAGAAATACATGTGCATGTCCATCTGCCATGGATTTCCCCGCATTAGATAGAGAAGCAGCGCTGGCTCTCCGACGAGCGCCACGGCCGAGATATAACGCGTCCGGGCAGCGATGCCGCAGTGCCGCCATGTCAGGTGGTAGGCTCCAGCCAGAACCGCCCCAGCCGTTGCGGCGCCGGCGATGGAATGCCCGGTAAGCCATGCCACGATGCTGAGCGCCGGCACATGAAACCAGAGCAGGAAGACAAGGAAGCGGCCAAAACGCGCACGCAGGCTGTCGAGTTCGATGCTCACTGTGAGACCTCCGTCGGAACGTCGAAGCAGCCTGCGATCCTTGGCGATGGCAAAACGAACCATGCACCGGCAGCGCGCGCGCGTTCGGCAAAATCGGCATGCGACGACGCCGCAATGGCGATGTTCTGAAACCGCCCTACCTCGACGAGACCGCCATCGGCAGATCCAAGCAGGTTGATCGTCTGGCCTAGGCTCGACCATGGGGCGGCAACCACGAGATATTGCCCGTTGCGCCCAGAGGCTGAAAGAGAGGCTGTAGTTAAGCCGATAAGTCCGGCTAATAGCAGCGCGGAAGCAGGCGCCAGATCACGAGCGGCCGCACCAACTCGAGCCGAGGTAGACACTTCCCTCTCATGGTTCCGATGCTGCGCACAAACATCTGTCGGCATGGCTCTGTCTCCGTTCGACGAGCGTAGCTGCCAGAAATTATATTTTGGTAAAAACCCAACGAATACTGCTTGGATCTGGAATCACTATAGCCCTTTGAGGAAACGGGTGACTTGTCCTCGGAATGATCTCGGCCTGACTTCCCATTGAGCGATGTAATCCGTTCGAGAATTTTCTCCTCCATCGCGAGGTTGGCCTCGATGTAGTTCTGGGTCGTCTCGGCCGAGCCAAAGAGCGATGACCGACTGTTCGCCTCCTTCCTGTAACAGGTCCATCGCCGCCATATGCCTCAAGACATGGAGGGTGACCCGCTTGGTTACCTGGCTACCGGCGATGGACATGCCTTGTTCACCGCAGCCGCGTGCTTAGCGCGAATATAATGCATGCCACGGGCACCGAGTGTCCGCCACTGGCGTTCGGGAATACCGGCTGACTGGGCGTGTTGATTGCCGCTGAGAAGTGGCAGCACAGCGTGCGGTCGCCGCGAAAATGCGCGCGGATTCGAACCGCTGGCATAAGCAATCTGAGCCGCACGGTTTTAGAGCTCGTGAATGCTGGGATTCCTGCGCAGCCACTATCAAGGCTATCGCGTCGACCGCCATACCTGCGGTGGGCAGCGCCGCGCCGTCTGTACATTGGTTGGAAATGCGCGTTTTTGGAGCGGCGCTTCGCGCACCCAAATCACCGGCCCAGAGCGAATTTGCCTGTACTGGTTAAATAAACTGATATTCGTAGCATGCATTTATTTGACTAAATCTCGTTCCCGCCATCAGCAGGCCGTGTCCAGTCCTTAAAACCATAACTGATCTTTATTTGGTATCGATAGCTGGCCGGGCTTAGATCAGCCACCGATAATGCCACGGGCGAGATTTGCCTGCTTATCCAGCATAGGAGCAAGCTAATCTTCTGTCGCTTGCACATAGGTCGCAACAGCTTCGAGAATGACGCTGTTGCTATAAGGCTTGTCGAACACTGCCTGGAAGAGTTCGGGCCGTTCACGGGCGATACTTCCCTGCGCGCCACTTACCAGAATGATCGGCAGGCTGGCGAGTGCTGCGTCCGCACGTACCGCCTCAGCGAACTCCAGACCGGTCATCATGGGCATCATGAAATCGGTGATAACGAGATCGGGCCGTTGCTTGCGGACAGCGGCTAGCGCGGCCTCGCCATTGGAAACCGTGTCAACCTCATACCCTTCATCCTCCAATATGTCCGTAAGCATCATGGCGAGAAGAAATTCATCGTCCACTACGAGGATATGCGCCATATTCTAGTCTCTCCTCGGGTCCATCCCCACGGCTTCAGCCGTTTGTCTGTAGAGGATGAGGAGGCTTCTGGCGGGCGCCGAACGCCTCGCCGATAGCCAGCCCGGTGGGCGAGAAATCGACGGCATGTACAGCTGCATCGAAGTGGCTGTCGCGCATCTTCTGCACGGACAAGGTCCGGGTCAGGTGATGGTCCTCCTCAAAGAGACGCAGGAGGATCATATTGTCGAGAATGGCTGAAATTTCCCTGGCTGGCGCCGCGACATCGGAACCAACCAGTTCGCGGATTTCCCAGGTCGCCAATGTGGTAACGCCGTTGGCCCGGAGTTGATCCATCAGACAGGCGAAAAACTCGATGAGCCGCGGGCGATGCACTGACGCGCGTTCGAACCCGCCAAGACCGTCGATGAAGAGGCGCTTCACCCCGCGGGCGCTAATCTGCTCGAGGAGCTGGTGCGCGAGCTTGTCCAGGATGTTATCAGCGAGCGGCATCCGCTCAATCGTCAGCACCGTGCCCTCCTTGTCGATAAGGCTGATGCCGAGCGCGGCGGCCTTGGAGCGAAGCCGGTCCGGCGTTTCGAAAAAGCCGAAGTGGAGCGCCGGTTCCGCCTCGTGCGCCTGCGCGAGAAAATGAATACCTAGTGTCGTTTTGCCGCTGCCCGACGGACCCGCTAGCAAGGTGATCGACCCGGCCGGCAGGCCACCGCCGAGCATGTCGTCCAGCCCGACAATCCCGGTGCTGAGCTTCGTCTCTGCCCGGATATTGGCTTCAGGCCGGCGCGGCAGCGATTCTATGCGCGGATAAACCGTGACACCAGCGTCGGTAATCTCGAACTTGTGGAGGCCGCCAAGCGCGCGGCTTCCGCGGGACTTGCGGACCTGGATCTCGCGCACGGTGCGCACGCCTGCGAGCGTGTCGGTCAGTTCGACGACGCCATCAACCATCGTATGCTCGGGATTGACCTCGCTCACGCCTGAGCTGGTGAGGAACAGCACAGTGCAGCCGACAAAGGCGGCCTGACCCTGCACCTCCGCAACGAAGGTTTTGACGTCAAAGTCTGTGTCGGCGCGATCGCGGGCATTGAGTAGCCCGTCGAATACCAGTAGGGTCGCTTCCTGGCGCTTGGTCTCCTTGCGTAGCATCTTGACGACCGCGTCCAGGCCCTCGTCGCGCAGGATCTGGAAGACGCTGATATAAGTTATCGCTGTGCCCAGCTGAGATCGGTCGAAAAACCTGAGCGGGTCCATCGACTGGAACAGCCGTTCATGGCTTTCAGACAGGAGCGTAACATAGAGTGCCCGTCCGCCGCGCGCGACATGCGCGAAGGCGATCTGGTTGGAGAGGATCGTCTTGCCCGCACCGGGCTGCCCCTGAATGATATAAGAGGCGCCGGAGATGAAGCCGCCCGCCAGAATCTGGTCTAGGCCGTCTATGCCACTCGTCAGACGGTGTGTTTGCTGCATCGGCGGGGATCTCCTGGAGCGGTCGTGTTCTGTTCCTACAGCCCCCGCCCGCCGGGTAAAGCGAAAGCTCAAACGTCTGCGAATTTCATCGATTTAGCAGCAGGCGACGCACTTCGGTCAGGAGCGTCTCACTCTCATAGGGCTTGTCAACGACTGCCTGAAAGAGATCAGGATGGCAGCGACCGATCTCCGTCTGCGCGCCGCTCACCAGCATCATCGGCACGTTACCCATCTGTGCATCGATGCGGATCGCGCGCGCGAGATCAAGGCCGGTCATGACCGGCATCATGAAATCGGTAATGATAAGAGATGGAGAGCAGGCTCTGGCGCAAGCAAGCGCATCAGCGCCATTAGAAGCCGTTTCGACGTCGTAGCCTTCATCTTCCAGGATGTTGGCGAGCAGTGTGAGAAGCAGGCTTTCGTCGTCAACAACAAGAATATGGGCCATGTCTGTTACAAAATCCGGCGGCGCACTAGACTCGGCGTCCACATGTGTCGGACCGTCATACTGGCGAAACGAAAGTCCGATCTTGAAGCCATGGTCCTGTTTCAGTGGAGCAGAATCAACCTTCCTCTGGCTTCCCATAATCGTTGCTTATGAGGAATTGTCTAGATTTGCGCTGATCGGCGCGGTCGAGTTGCGCTTGAATCTCGTGCATAATCTCATCATGCGGAATATCGTCGCAATTGCCCCCGATCCGGATCTCGCCTTGCGTTATGTCAATCATATGCTGCGAGGCTCTGTCGCCATGCGCCGTGATCAACGCAGTGGCCGCTTCGGCGATCATTTCGTCGGTCCATGTCATTTTCACATTCATATTTGCGAGCCGTCCTTGATCTAGCGCAGGCATGCCGACAATCTAAGGTGAGCCTTCAGCCCCCCCCTATCGGAACGGCTAATCGTTCACTCTCTTGTCATTTCTAGGTTATTTTACCAGTTTATGCAAGGCGCTGGCGCAATGCAGATCAAAGCGCAAATTTTAGCAGCTCGTTAAGGGGCACGGCTCGATGGATCGGCACCGCCATCATTGAAAGGGGCGAGTCCGAGGCTGAACAAAGGTTTTAATCGTGCGTGTAAGACGGAATAAGGCGGGCGATGAAACGCGCGCCGCCATCCTGGGAAGTGCAATCGCCGTGATCCTCGATCATGGCATTGCCGGCTTGACGCTGCAGGAGGTCGCGCGCCGTGCCGGTGTAAAATATGGCAATCTCACGCATCATTATCCTTCCCGCGATGCGCTCGTGACGGCGGTACTCAATGCTCTAGAGGCACAATATCTCGAGCGGTTCAGAGCGTTCGCCGCGTCGATCGGTGACCATGAGGGCTCGCCGGTCGCGCATTTGCTGGACTGGCTGTTCGACGACGCTGTGACCGCGCAGACGGCCGGTATTTTCCTTGAACTCTGGGCCTGCTCTACCCGCGATGCACGGATCGCCGCGCGAGCGCACTGCCTATACGACCAAGCGATCGAGGCATGCATAACCGCTCTTGGCGTCTCTGTCAACGGCGGAGCAAAAGTCGGCCATTCGGCGGCGTAAAACCAGGCCATCGTGTTACATGCCGTGGGGAGTGGCGTGAGGGCGTAGCCCGAGGGC
>Ga0207914_100074_pt1 | contig 58795 bp, 60 predicted proteins | sample DeeseametaMP2497_FD_184171 | JGI IMG/M metagenome (GOLD analysis project Ga0207914, IMG submission 184171) | Marine microbial communities from East of Antigua and Barbuda, Atlantic Ocean - MP2497 (SPAdes) | ecosystem: Environmental > Aquatic > Marine > Oceanic | place: East of Antigua and... | reverse complement strand
TGTCTGGTCCGCTCTCCGGTCGGGGCTACGCCCCTCCCTACGATCAGCCCAGACAACCGATCCTACCGGCCATCATAGTTGCCGCTCAACCGGCCATCGTAGTTGTCGCCACGCAATGAGGCGATCAATTTGGCGAATGCCACGGACAGCGGCTTGGCGGCTTATGTATACACGCAATCCCTTGAGCGCAGTTGGAAGGTGAGTGAGGCTCTTGAATATGGGATGGTTGGGCTCAACACCGGCCTGATTTCGACGGAGGTCGCGCCTTTCGGTGGGGTGAAGGAATCCGGTCTCGGGCGGGAAGGATCACGATATGGGATCGATGAGTATCTCAATTTGAAATTCGTCTGTCATCAGATCGGTTAGGACGCATCCGATTCCAAGCGTTTCTTTAGAACTGGATTGTCAAAGAGAAACGGCAAAAAACGAACGCGCTGGCTGTTGATGACAGGCCGTTACTACGGTAGCTGAATCGACCGCGCGATTAAGCTCGTGCGACAGTCGAACAACGTAGTGCGTACGAGCTTATCATGGCGAAGAAGACCGACATTATCAACGAATATGAAGCAGCGGCTGTCGCCTTACGCCACCTATATAGCGTCTGTTCGGCAATCCCGATCTGACGACAGGCCTCGTCGGTGGTCCCGCCTCGCCCGACAATCACATCAACCTCACGCAGCTTCGCGATGATCTGTTCCGGCGTAAATCGCTGACGTCCCATATATTTCTCCATTCCTTTCGCCCGCTCGGGCTCTCTTCAGAAATGGACCAATTTTCTCAAGGCAGACCAATTTTATGAAAATCAATCGACCAGCCGCGCAAAAAGTAACGGCCATACTGCGTCGGCGAACAAAAGATCATGGAGGCGCTCAACCGCCAGTGACGTTCATATGGCGTTCGACAGCCGGCTGTGATCGCGCAATGTCGAACTCGTGGCGGAGTGGCTTGGCGGTCATTACGGCATCCAGCGCCGCGTCGATCGCATCCCGGCCACCAACACGCATCGCATCGCGCAGTTCGATGCGCTGGTCGCGGCCGAGACAACCAAAAATGGTGCCAGTAGCCGATATGCGGATGCGGTTGCAGCCGGCGCAGAAATTGTCGGTGAGGGGCGTAATGAAGCCTATCCGCCGACTGGTTTCGGCAACGTCATAATAGCGCGCCGGTCCGCCGGTTCGGTGGAGCGACGGAATCAGGACATATTCGCGCGCCAGCCGACGTTTCACGAGGTCGAGGGGCAGATAATGATTGGTCCGGTCTTCTTCCACCGCACCCAACGGCATCGTCTCGATCAGCGAGAGATCGAATCCCCGTTCGCCGCACCAGCCAACCATTGTTCCGATTTCATCTTCGTTGAGCGCCTTGAGCGCAACCATGTTGATCTTCACGGCGAGGCCCGCGTCTTGCGCGGCGGCGATCCCGGCCAACACCTGGTCCAGGTCGCCGCGCCGGGTGATCGCCCGGAAGCGCTCGTGGTCGAGGCTGTCGAGGCTGATGTTGAGTCTGCGAATGCCATATCGATGGAGGTCGCGCGCGACTGTGGCGAGCTGGGTAGCGTTGGTTGTCATCGTCAGCTCATCAAGGCCGTTGCCGATGTGTTGGCCGATCGCCTCCACCAACCCGACGATGCCGCGACGGACCAGAGGCTCGCCACCGGTCAGGCGGATGCGTCGCACACCTCGCGCGATCAGGGCATCGGCCAGTTCCGCCAGTTCCTCCAGGGTGAGGAGGTCCTGGCGCGGCAGGAACTCCATGCGCTCGGCCATGCAATAACGGCAGCGCAGGTCGCACCGATCGGTGACGGACAGGCGGACATAAGTGATCGTTCGGCCGAAACGGTCGGTCAGGCTGCGCCAAGGCTTCCCTCTATCGGGAGTTGGAGTGGCCGTGAGGCCTTCCCGTTCAGCCATGGCGCACACGTCCCTCCCTGTTCATGGCCTGTTGCCCCTGATCCAGGGATGATGTGGAGGAGTCATCCTTCGTCAGCAGGCTTCGCAGGCAGCCTATCAAATTCGGCAGCGAGATTGGCTGATATGCGCTCGAGGACCGATCGACAGATTTCAACTTCGCGCGGCTCGATGCCAGCAACAGCGACCTTGTTGATGTCGATCGCGTATTGCATCAGCTCCTTTTCGAGCGCACGGCCATGATCTGTAAGAGTAATCCGCAATTTTCGACGATCATCCTTGTCCTTGGCGCGTTGCACCAGCCCTTGCCGAAGCATGGCGTTTATCATGGCGACCGTCGTATTTTCGGTGACGTTAGTCATGTCGCTCAGATATTTTTGGGTCACCCCGTCCCTGAGCCATAGGACACGAAGATAGTACCAGAAACCGGTTTTGAGTTCGTGCTTGGCCAAATAGGCACTCAAGAGCCGATCGAACCGTCGGTGGCAGCGCCGAACCTGATAGCCCAAACTCAGTTCCGGATCGAGTTTGGGGGCGTGCTTCGACATCTGTTCACTCCTGACGGGTTCAACCGATCCTCCACTCGCACAGACGCCGCACGAACGCATCGCAAAACCGTACCCGGCACCCGAAACCCATATTCCTATGATGGTCCTCGGGATATTAAACGTGTCCCGAGGACCATCATGTGAGCAGTAGACTGGCCTCGTGCAGGATGGTTTCTTAGATGCGGAACTCGGCGAAAGTCTCGGGCGCGAACATCTCTTCTATGGTGAGCTGGCGGGGCGACAGGCCCTGCTCGTGATGGTAACGCGTGAATGTCTCGATGACGTGGCGGTTCTTTTCGATGCCATAGGGCCACCATTCCCTGCCCATCGTAGCAATAGTGTCCTCCACTGCGGCGATCTGCCATGGCAACATCGTTTTCAGCGATGCCGACACCAACAATTGTTCATAGCTCAACCGCTGGGCTTCTACGAATGCCTTGTAAAGCGCCTGAGCAATCCATCGATTCTTCTCATACACGTCTCGCCGGATGGCCACGACATGCATGATCGGGAAGATTCCTGTCTTCGCGAAATAGGCTTTTTCAACGTCCACAAAATTGGGGAAGAGGCGCCGAACCTTGCCCGGCTCCGAATAGAAGGTCGACGGCGCCCGCGCAGTATGCAGCGCATCGATCTCTCCATCCGCCAGCATGCGCTTCAAGGTCTGGGTGGGTCCGATCGGCTCGACCTTGAACTTGTCGGGTAGATTGAGCTTCAGCTTCTCCTCGCGCCCCGGCTCCTCTTCACCACCCGTGACGTAGGTGACCGACGCAGGATCAATGCCATACTCGTCCTGCAGGATGCCGCGGATCCAGACCGGAGCCGTCATCTGATATTCAGGCACGCCGATCCGCTTGCCGACGAGATCCTCGGGCTTTTCGATGCCGCTTTTGGCGGAGACGAAAATGCAGGAGTGGCGGAAGAAGCGCGAAGGAAAGACGGGAATGGCGATGAAGCCAGGATTCTCGCGGCCCAGGGTCACGCAATAGGACGACATCGACAGTTCAGCGACATCGAATTCTCGATTGCGCAGCATGCGGAAGAAGGTTTCCTCGACATCCAGAACCTGAAAGTTGAGGTCGATGCCGTCGGGCCGGACCGCGCCCGTCTGGAGGGCTTCGGTGCGGTCATAGCCCCAACAGGCGAGGGAAAGGCTCAGTCTGGTCATTGTCACGGTTTCTCCGATAGAGTGTCGAGAAGTTGGTTGGGCGCTACGTCCGTATTGCGTCGGCTCGATTCGAGGAGCGCGACGCAACAGGCCATGGTATCAAGTCCCCAGCGCCCGTCATGGATCGGGCGGCGAATGCCTAGGCAACCGCCGACAAACTCGTCGATGACTTCCTTGCGCGGCAGGGCAGGGGGCTCGATCGGCTGGAAATCGCGTTCGGTGTCCCCATAAATTGAGAGCCCCTTGGGCGACAGTTTCAGGTCCGCGCGGTCGCAGCTGACGATGATGAAACCGAAATGCTCATGATGCGGCGCTGGCGTGTCGGCAGCGACAGCCGGGACGCCGTATGTGCGCTTCAGTTTGGCTTCGATTTCATCCTGCGATGATAGCGTCGCAAGCCTCTTACGCGCCTCGCCGTAGCGATCCGGGTCCTTGTCATAGCCAAGCTCCGCTATCCACCCCACCAGTTCGTCGCTGTCATAATGCGCATATCCGCTATAGGTCAGCGACGCTGCAGCACCGGCTTCAAATGTCACCAGCGCCGTATAGGCGCCTTCGCTCGGGCGGCTGCTATCCCAGTTGGCGGCGACGGCGCGAACAGATGAAACGGGCTGCCCGACAAGGCGGCGCACGACATCGATCTGGTGCGCCGCTTGGCTGTAGACGACGCCGCCGCCACGGGCGCTATCCAGTTCTTCCGGACGCCTGGGCCGGAACATGAAATCGGTGAAGTTGAGCGCCGTGACCATCCGCACGGCACCGAACCTGCCTGAGGCAACCAATTGCGCGGCAGCCTGTACGGGTGCATCGAAGCCGTGGCTGGGTCCGACCACGAGCACCTTGCCGGCATCGGCGGCGGCGCGCTCTATACGCGCGCAATCTGCAAGCGTTGTCGCCATCGGCTTTTCGACCAGCACATGCTTTCCAGCCCGCAGAGCGGCGATGGCCTGCTCGGCATGCAACTCATGCGGGGTGGCTATATAAACCGCATCGATAACCGGCGAATACAAGAGCGCGTCGAGCGTATCGAACGCCGGCGCGCCGAATTCGTCCGCGAAGCGTTCCCGAGCTTCGCGGCGCAGGTCGAAAGCCCCGGCAAGCGCTACGCGAGAATCGGCCTTCAGCGCGGGCAGAGTGAGCATGAAACCCCGGCCGAGCCCAATGATTCCTAGTCGCAACGCATTTGCCATTCTTTGCCTGCCGCTCCCTTCAACCCGAAAATCAGGCTTGAAAAAGCCATTACTACGATATAGAAGTAATTTCAAGGGCGCATCCTGAGGGTGATTCGTCTTCGTGCCAAGCCAAAATGAGGAGGGTAGCTAATGACTCCGGAACAAAATGATCTGCTTTGCCGTGTGGAGGGCGAGGCCCCAATGGGGAAGCTGATGCGGCAGCACTGGTTGCCCGCCTGCATGATCGAGGACGTCGCCGAGCCAGACGGCACGCCGTTGCGTGTTCGCTTGCTGGGTGAGAACATGGTCGTGTTCCGCAATACGGAGGGGCGCATCGGTGCGCTCGACGAGCTGTGCCCGCACCGGCGCGCTTCCCTTGCCTTCGGTCGCAACGAGGAATGCGGCCTGCGTTGCCTTTATCATGGCTGGAAATTCGATGTGGACGGCAATGCCGTCGACATGTCTTCCGAGCCGGTCGATGCAAAGCTACGCGGCACGATGAAGACCAAGGCATATCCGGTGGTAGAATCTGCTGGTTTCGTCTGGGTGTGGATGGGTGACCCGGAAAATGTCATCCCTTTCAGCCCGCCGAACTGGTCGGCCGCGCCGGCTGAGAAGATCAGCATCGTGAAAATGCATGGCGGCTGCAACTGGGCGCAGGTTCTCGAAGGGTCGATCGATTCGGCGCACAGTTCGAGCCTGCATTCATCGAACATGCCGACGGCCACCGAAGTAAGCGGCTCGACGGCTACGGACACCGCGTGGCTTCGCCCGTCGGCCGACAAGGCGCCCAAGATTGAAGTGCAGAAAACGCCGTTCGGCTTTCGTTATGCTGCTATCCGCAAGCCGATCATCGATGCGGACAAGCAGGACTATGTACGCATGACTCTGTTCCAGGCTCCGTTCACGGTGCACATCCCGTCCAACGACCAATATCATCTGTCACAGATGCTGGTTCCGATCGACGATGTGAACACCATGTTCTATTGGATCGCCTGGCATCCGACGAAGGGCATCAGTCAGGATGCCTGGCGCAAGTTCTGCGGGGCGGAGATTGGCAAGGACGTCGAGCCCGTTACCTTCAAAAAGCGGCGCAACGCCGAAAACAACTATCTGCAGGACCGGGCCCTGATGAAAGCCGGCGACTTTACCGGCATCTACGGCATTCCCTGTCAGGACATGGCGATGTGGGAATCGATGGGGCCGATCGCCGACCGCAGCGAGGATCTGCTCGGCTCGAGCGACAAGGCGATCTTCACCTTCCGCACCCAGATGTATCGCGCCGCCCAGGCTGTTCAGAAAGGCGAGCCGGCACTGGGTGCTGTAGAACCGCGCGTGCCACTGGCGAAGCTCATGTCGTTCGAGGGCATGGTCCCCAAGGGCGATGACTGGCGGCTGATCAACGTCTCCGAGGAGGAGAGGCGCTTGACCGGCGTCTTCGCCGACAAGGAAGAAGTTGAAGATCTGGCGGACGCGGTTTCCTGATGCGTGAGTCGGATTTGATCGCGGGCCTGGATCAGCAACAACTCGACAACTTCGTCGATTATGTTCTGAGTGAGGATCTGGGGAGCGGAGACGTCACGAGCCGTGTGTCAGTCCCCGCCAGCGCGCGCTTTTCCGCCGTTCTGGCTGCCCGGCAACCGATAGTGGTTGCCGGGCTCCAGCTGGCAGCCGCGTTTTTCGGTAAGCTCGACCCCGAGGTCGCTATCGAATTCCTGGTGCAGGATGGGGACAATGTTGCCGCTGGGCAGCCCCTCATGCGAATTGCGGGAAGCGCGCAGCTCATGCTCGCGGCCGAGAGGTCCGCTCTCAATACGCTCCAGCACCTGACCGGCATCGCGACGGTGACGCGATCTTATGCCGAAGCGATCGCCGGTACGGATTGCGTCCTTCTCGATACGCGCAAGACAATTCCCGGTCTTCGGGCGATCGAGAAATATGCCGCCAAGGTGGGCGGGGCGCGGAATCATCGCATGCGTCTGGATGACGGTATCCTGATCAAGGACAACCACATCGCCGCCGCTGGCAGCATTGTCGAAGCGGTCAAGGCTGCGAAAGCCGCCAATACCGGGCTGGAAGTCCAGGTCGAGGTTGACGGGATCGAACAAATCGAGCCTGCGCTGATGGCGGGGGCGGATCGTCTGCTTTGCGACAACATGTCTCCTGCCAAGCTCAAAGAGGCCGTCGCCCTTGTCGGCGGCCGCGTCCCCATCGAAGCGTCAGGCGGCGTGCGGCTCGATACGATTAGGGAAATCGCGTCGACTGGCGTCGATTTTGTATCAGTCGGGCGCATCACCCAAAGTGCTCCCGCGGCCGATATCGGATTGGACTACGCGCTTTCCCCATGAGCCTTGCGCGCCAAGGCGGCGTGGAGGTTTTTCAGTCGATAGCAGACTGCCAAAAAGCATATTTGGAAATTAGAGGACTAATGGAGATTACCGTTACAACGCGCACTGGCGAGCGCGTGACCGTCACACCGAATGGCGCAACCACGTTACTGGAAGCGATCCGCGACGCAGGCATCGACGAGTTGCTTGCATTGTGCGGAGGGGGTTGCTCCTGCGCAACCTGCCATATCCAGGTCGATGAAGCGTTTCTCGATCGCTTGCCACCCATGAGTACGGATGAGGACGATCTTCTGGACTCGTCCGAGCACCGTTGCTCAAGATCTCGGTTATCCTGTCAGTTGACTATCTCTGATGCTCTGGACGGACTTTGCATCACGATTGCGCCGGAAGATTGAGGGCACTTGAGTTCGCAAAGAGAGCTCAATCAGGCTCTTGCCGTTAACCGACGGCGTGACAAGCAAAGCACGGCTTATGTAATCCTGTAAGGAAGCTATCTATCCCATGAGCGAGCGGTACGATGTTCTTATTGTTGGGGCCGGGCATGGGGGAGCTCAAGCCGCGCTCGCGCTGCGCCAGCATAAATATGCGGGAAGTGTGGCACTGCTGGGAGATGAGCCAGATCCGCCATATGAACGCCCGCCGCTCTCCAAGGAATATTTCTCAGGCGAAAAGAGCTTCGAAAGAATTCTCATTCGACCTCAGGCAATCTGGGCCGAGCGCGATATCGAGTTGCAGCTCCTGCGACGGGTTGTGGCCGTCGATCCGGCGGAGCAAAATGTTGTGCTCTCCGACGGAAGCCGCATTGGCTATGGCAAGCTGATCTGGGCAACTGGCGGTGCGCCTCGTCGCTTGAGCTGTTCGGGAAGCGATCTCATGGGTGTCCACAACGTCCGCACTCGTGCTGACGCTGACCGCATGCTGGCCGAGACGCCGAAAGTGCAGAATGTCGTGGTGATCGGTGGCGGGTATATCGGCCTCGAGGCGGCTGCGGTACTCGCCAAGCTCGGCAAGCAAGTGACGGTGCTGGAAGCGATGGATCGTGTGCTGGCAAGGGTCGCTGGTGAACCGCTTTCTCGTTTTTATGAGGCTGAACATCGGGCGCATGGCGTTGAGATCCATTTGAACGCCAAAATGGATTGCCTGATTGGACATGATGGATGGGTAACGGGTGTCCGGATGTCTGACGGCTCGGTCTTACCCGCAGACATGGTTGTCGTCGGCATCGGGATCGTTCCGGCCGTAGAGCCATTGATCGCGGCGGGTGCGGCAAGCGGGAACGGGGTAGAAGTCGATGAATTCTGTCAGACTTCGTTGCCGAACATTTACGCGATCGGCGATTGCGCGATCCATGCCAACCCCTTTGCTGGCGGTCAGCGGATCCGGTTGGAGTCAGTTCAGAACGCCAATGACCAGGCCATAACGGCCGCCAGGCATATTGCTGGTGACGCCGCGCCGTACCACGCCGTTCCCTGGTTCTGGTCGAACCAATATGATCTCAAGCTCCAGACTATCGGGCTTAGCTTGGGATACGATGAAGTCGTCGTGCGGGGCCAGAGCGCAGCGCGCAGCTTCACGCTCGTATATCTTAGCAAGGGTAAGGTGCTGGCCCTTGACTGCGTCAACTCTGTGAAGGACTATGTTCAGGGTAAGGCACTCGTTATCACGCAGGCCACTCCTGATAAATCTGTACTTGCAAACCCTGAGATTCCTATCAAGTCACTTTTGGTGAGTTGATAGAACTGTTGTTATAATAACAATTCTGATAAATTTCTGAGTATATACAAAATTAACTGAAACTTTCTCTTTACACATGTGAAGGTTTTTCTTGTATTTTCTAGAATCAGTTTGGCAGTACATAGACATAGTTGATATGTATTTTTGATTTCGGGTGGCCGGAATTGCATGTTTTGCGACGAAAAGGCAGGTCGTGCCTGCCCGTACTGATTTGCCGCTTACGATGGATAGCATCATGCACGCCTCCGTCCTTATCATCCTGCATGAGGGTCATAAGATGCTCCAGGTCCACGCAAGCGAGGCGGCTTCCTGGAAGGCACTCCTGGGTTTTGTAGAGCAGCAATGGCAGGCCCGCTTCGGTTCGCTTTTGCCACCTCTGGACGAAACGAAGCGGATTGAGGCGTTTTTCAAGGATGAGGGGGATTACCTGATCGGCAAGGTGGACGTATCGGAAATCCGGCAACAAATCGAAGACCAAGACAGCAACGTTCCCGATGCCGGGGAGCAGGTCCGTATTTGAGTGCCTCATATTGGGCGACAGCATCGGGCTGGGGACCGCACGCGCCATCAACGCGAAATATGCCCCCCAGTGCGATGTGCTAGCGGCCGAGCGTGTGCATGCACATCAGATACTTGGATGGCGTTTCCCAACGAAGAAGTACGGCGCATGCGTCTTTTCGGTCGGATCCAACGACGATGCAAGGTCTGATCTCGCCGCCAGGCTGACGAGTATCCGTATCCGGACCATCTGCCATCGGGTCATTTGGCTTCTTCCTTACAGTCGTCAACATGCCTACATTGTGAACTCGGTCGCTGCGACCTATGCTGATGAGACGATCGATCTGCTGCGCTTTCCGACGCGGGATCGGATACACCCGACGCGCTACGACCTCGTAGCGCGGGTACTACTGCGGTCGGACCCGGACTGACGCGCACGCATCTTCTGCATCGCGTTGCAACGCCGACCTTTGGCATCTGTGCATCTCAGATGAGGCAAGTTCCAATTTTGCGGTACCTGATACTCCGATTAGCCTTTGTGCACGATTATCGGCTATACAGGTTGCTGAGATGCGATATCTGACGGCGATCGAACTGGCGAACTGGATGGCGCTTTATGTCGCTGCCGGTTCGTGCTGCGTGATCGCCATGGCGCTCTCCTGCGCGACGACAATGGTGGAAGTGGTTCGCGAGCGCGGCTGGTCCAGCGTCAATTCCCTTCGGTCCGCCATCCTGTTTGTCCCGAAAATATGGTGGCGCTGGCAAAAGCTGTACCTGACTTCCATGCCTGTGACGCTCGGCATCGTCATTCTCTTCGCCACATCGATGCGCTGGAGCTAGGCGCCCGCCGCGCGACGGACGATAGCGCCGATGCGGCCCGTTTCCACATCCGCCGGTGATACACACACGAGTGGACCAATTTGCGCCATGCGCGGATGAGTGTATGCATCCGGCGAGACGCGCCTTGTCGTGAGGTAGGGGCCTGCTCTTAAGAACGCTCTCGAGAGCACGCTTAGGAGCAGTGGATGCGGCAGATCACGGTGATGACTGGGCCGGAACGGCGGCGGCGCTGGAGCGACGAGGAACGGCTCCAGATTTTGGCAGAAGCCTTTGCGCCTGGGGCCAGCGTTTTGGCTGTGGCGCGTCGGCACGATATTTCCACGGCGCGCATTTACACGTGGCGCAACAAGCTGCGGCAGCCGCCCGCCCTGACGGAGTTCGCCCAGGCGGTGGTTGACGATGGCGAACAGCAGAATGCGCACCAGGCCGCAATGCCGGTAATCATCGTGGATCTGGGTGGCAAAGGGCGCGTGAGCATATCTGCGTCGGCACCAGCTGCCTTGGTGTCGGCAGCGCTCAAGGCCCTGCGATGATCCCAGCTGGCGCGCGGGTGTGGATTGCGATGGGCCACACAGATATGCGGCGCGGCATGCAGAGCTTGGCAGCAATGGTGCAGCAGAGCTTCTCGCGAGACCCATTTGCCGGCGATCTTTGGGTCTTTCGCGGGCGCAGCGGGGCGCTTGTGAAGATAATCTGGCACGACGGCCTGGGGATGTCGTTATATTCGAAGCGATTGGAACGAGGGAAGTTCATTTGGCCCGCCGCGAAGGACGGCGTGGTGTCGCTGACGAGCTCACAGCTGGCCTGTCTGCTCGACGGAGTGGACTGGCGGAACCCGCAATATAGCTGGCGCCCACAGAGCGCAGGATAGGCGCAGATTTTCTCGGCGGAGGCTGCATTTTCCGCTTCATCCGGGAGGTTTTCTATGATTCCATCCAAGTTGTGGACGCCGCCGTTTCGCCCCTGCCTGACGATATCGAAGCGCTCAAGGCGTTGGTACGGCTCAGTGCGCAGCGCGCCGATGAAGCCGAACAGCGGGCCACGAGCGCTGAAGCAGAACTGGCCAATGCCCGTGCCCGGGAGAGCGCCACCGAGGCGTTGATCTCGCACTACAAGTTGCAGATCGCCAAGCTCAGGCGCGAGCAGTACGGCCCCAGCGCCGAACGCACCCGCCGGCTTCTTGCGCAGATGGAGTTTGAGCTCGAAGATTTGGAGGCCGACGCCGCCGAAGATAATCTGGCCGCCGAGACCGCCGCGACAAAGGCGACGAACGTCACCGCCTTTGAGCGCAAGAGGCCAGTTAAAAAACCGTTCCCCGACCATTTGCCCCGCGACCGCGTCGTCGTTCCGGCGCCCTGTTCCTGTCCGGCCTGTGGCGGCATGCGCCTGTCGAAGCTGGGCGAGGATGTAACCGAGACGCTGGAGGTAATCCCGCGTGCCTGGAAGGTCATCCAGACCGTACGCGAGAAGTTCTCCTGCCGTGACTGCGAGAAGATCACGCAGCCGCCCGCGCCATTCCATGTCGTGCCGCGTGGCTGGGCAGGGCCAAGCTTCCTCGCCATGCTGCTGTTCGAGAAGTATGGGCAGCACCAGCCGCTCAACCGCCAGGCGGAGCGCTTCGCTCGCGAAGGCGTGCCGCTGAGCGTCTCCACGCTTGCCGATCAGGTTGGTGCGGCGTCCTTCGCCTTGATGCCCATCTTTCGGCTGATCGAGGCCCATGTCTTTGCCGCCGAGCGCGTGCATGGCGACGATACCACCGTGCCGGTCATGGCCAAGGGCAAGACCGATACCGGTAGATTATGGGATTATGTCCGGGATGACCGCCCGTTCGGCGGCGCCGATCCGCCGGCGGTGGTTTTCTATTATTCGCGCGACCGGCGCGGGGAACATCCCCAGGCGCACCTCGCGTCCTGGTCCGGGATTCTGCAGGCTGATGCCTATGCGGGCTATTTTGAGCTGTACGCTCCCAACCGCCAGCCTGGTCTCATCCTGGAGGCAGGATGCTTTGCTCACGCGCGCAGGAAGTTCTTCGAACTTGCTGACGTCGAGGGCGCTGCGCGCAAGAAGAGCCGCGGCGAGCGGACTGGCCCGATCTATCCGATTGCGCTGAAGGCGGTGCAGAAGCTGGACGCCCTGTTCGACGTTGAGCGCGGTATCAACGGCAAGACACCAGCGGAGCGGCTTGCCGCCCGTCAGGAGTTGAGCGCGCCACTGATCGCCGAACTGCACGACTGGTTGAACGCCCAACTCGCCAAGCTGTCGCGTAACCATGATCTCGCCAAGGCTATCAACTATATGCTCCGGCGCTGGGACTCCTTCACCCGCTTCCTCGTCGATGGCAGGGTATGCCTCACGAACAACGCAGCGGAACGGGCGCTACGCTGTGTGCCACTCGGGCGGAAAGCATGGCTATTTTGCGGCTCCGATCGCGGCGGTCAGCGCGCCGCCATCATGTTTTCACTCATTCAAAGCTGTCGCCTCAACGACCTCGATCCCCAGGCTTGGCTCGCCGACGTCCTTGCCCGCATCGCCGGTCATCCGGCTAATCGGCTTGGCGATCTGCTCCCATGGAATTGGAAACCAACAGCGTTGAAGCTGGAGCCGTGACCTCATAGCATCACGGCATGGAATTTGACCCGCAACCCGAACTGATTGAATCCTCTCTCTGCCGGTCCATCGAACAGGCGGGCGTACGGCTGACCATCAACATCGTGCGGCTCGCCACCGAACGTGGTTGGTCCCTCGAGGTCGTCAACGAGCACGGCACCTCGACGGTCTGGGACAATCTATTCCCCACCGACCGCGATGCCGATGCTGCATTCCGCGATGTGCTCGCTCAAGAAGGCGTCGAGGCCTTCCTCGGCAAGTAAGATGCCAAAACCCCCAGCAAACCGTCAGTAGCCGCGGTCCTCACCGGATGCGTACGGATGAGTGACAGCTTTTGCGGCTAGATACGTCTCATCAGTTGATCCCATGGCTTCCACGATGATCGACCTGATCTCGCCGGTTTCGCGAGAGCGCAGTTCCAGGATGAAGTCAGGCCGGCAGGCGCCGATCGGCGTAAGTGTGTCGAAAACCGGTTTCTCAATGGTGAGGTCGATTCCGATGCGATCGAACGTCCATTGGAGTTTGATCAATTCGCGGAGCACTGCGCGTTCAAATTCGGAATCTTGTCAACGGCGGTCAGATTCCAGGCCATCGGGGCGGAGTAAAAGTAGGCCATTGTGATGCGGGCCTGACGATATGAAGAGGGCCCCGATCGGGGCCCTCTTCATATCGTTGTCGTCATTGATCAGGTGGCGGTGATCTCGCCAGTGTCCGGGTCGACGACCGGAGTGGCCTGGTTTTGCTCCGCCCCGGCAGCACGGCGGCGGGCGGACTGCTTGAGGCGGTAGCTGTCGCCGTTCATGGCCAGGATGCTGACGTGGTGCGTGAGCCGATCGAGCAGCGCGCCAGTGAGCCGCTCGGATCCCAGGACCTGCGTCCAGTCCTCGAACGGCAGGTTGGACGTGACGATCGTCGATCCCCGCTCATAGCGCTGCGAGAAGGTCTCGAACAGCAGTTCAGCGCCTGTGGGCGAGAGAGGAACATAGCCCAGTTCATCGACGATCAGCAGCTTCACCGCTGCAAGATCGCGCTGCATCTTGAGCAGTCGCTTTTCGTCCCTCGCCTCCATCAGCTGGTTGACTAGGGCAGCGGCGGTCGTGAACGCGACCGTGAAGCCTTTCTGGCAAGCCGCCAGTCCCAGCGCGAGCGCCACATGGGTTTTGCCGGTGCCGCTGTTGCCCAGCGCGATGATATTTTCCCGCCGCAGGATGTATTCGCAGCGGGCCAGCTCCAACACGAGCATTTTGTTGAGGCCTGGAATGGCCGTGAAGTCGAACGTGTCGAAGCTTTTCACCGCCGGGAACCGCGTAGCCCGGATCCGGCGCTCCACGGTGCGGCGCTCACGGTCGATCAGCTCAAGTTCGATGAGGCGAAGCAGGTATCGGCTATGATCAACCCCGTCGCGTGCGCATTCACGGGCCAGCTTCTCATATTCGCGTAGCACTGTAGGAAGTTTGAGCTGCTTGAGATGATGCGCGAGCAGGACCTGCGGCGTCCCCGCCATAGTGCCGGTGGGCATCTTGTCCTCTGCGATCCGGTTCATGCCGCCAACTCCTGAGATGTTTGGGGCACGAGCGCGGCATAGTCGGCGGCACGCGTCGTCTTCACGTCCATTTTAGGCAGATGGGGATAGGCTGCCAGGTCCAGGCGGGCGGGCCGCCGTTCGATGCGCGCCAGCGCGATCTGCTTGACCGCATCGAAGCCGATTGCGCCGATACAGATCGCCTCGTTCACCGCGAAGGTGACGATCTCCATCGGTATCGCCTCCAACAGTCGCAGGATCTGGATGAACTCGCGCTTGCCCTTGTTGCCCATGCGCGCCTCAAGGAGGTGACGCATATGCTGGAACGCTTGCGGAAGGGCCCAGTCCTGCAGCGCGGCGGCCTGATCGAGCGCATTGGGCTTGGTCTCGATCAGCGCCAGATAATGCAGCGGGTTCGCCACGAACATGGCCTCACCATAACAACGCGGATGTCTGGCGATCTCCTCATTGCCACATAGGATGACCACCGTGTCGACAAAACCTTTCACCATGACATCCTGGAAGCCGTAACGGGTCGGCACCGAGTAGTCGTTGGTCCGGTAGCGCACCAGGGCGGTCGACGATACGCGAGCGGCCCTGGTCTCGCAGGGTTCGAACTGCCCTGCTGGCAATGCCCGCATCACCGCCAGATCGGCCAGGAGCCGTTTGCCGACCGTCTCGCTGTGTCGGCCAGCCCGCTCTTCCTGGCGGGCCCGGCAGCGACCCAACAGCTCATCATTGAAGTCATCGAAGCTGGGCGCATGCGGGATTGGCACCATGAAGTGCGATCGGGCGTGCTTGACCAGTCCTTCGACCTTCCCCTTGTCGTTCCCCTTTCCGGGCCGACCAAAGCGATCGGTAAAAAGGTAATGGCTCACGAGCCCGGTGAACGCGCGTGTTCGCTCGCGCTTCCCATCGCCGCAGATCCTGGCAACCGCGATCTTCGTGTTATCGTAAAGGATCGACAGCGGCACACCGCCAAAGAAGGCGAACGCCGATACATGCCCGTCCAGAAAGGCCTCGGTCGTCTCCGCGGGATAGGCCTTCACAAAGCAGGCATCCGATTGCGGCAGGTCCATGCAGAAGAAGTGCATCTTCCGGCGGACACCATCGATCACACCCACCGCTTCGCCAAAATCCACCTGTGCATGTCCTGGCGGGTGCGCCAGCGGCACGAACGTCTCGCGTCCACGCGCCCGGCACAGCCGGACATAATCTTTTACGACAGTGTAGCCTCCGCCAAAGTCATGCTCGTCGCGCAGACGTTCAAAGATCCGCTTGGCACTATGCCGCTGCTTCATAGGCGCAATGCGATCCGCTGCCAGGATCGCGTCAATCACTGGCAGCAGCGGCCCCAACTTCGGCTTCGCCACAGGCTTGGTCCGCGTGTAGCCCGGCGGCAGCGAGAACCGGCACATCTTCGATATCGTCTCGCGGCTCAGTCCAAAGACCTTCGCGGCCTCGCGCTGGCTATTACCTTCAACAAAAACAAAGTGCCGAACGGCGGCGTAGCTCTCCACGGCAAACATCCCCGGCCACCCCCTTAAAAGGAGCAACCTATCCAATGGCTGGTTTTTAAACCGCCACGCTCAGCAAATCGCTGGCGTTCCATTGGCCTAGTTTGTCACCGCCCTCTACACCTCGCCGTGCAGGCCTATGCCCACTATGCGCTGACCGACGGCGAGATCCAGACGCTGTCCGAGATTGTGGCCGTCGACCTGCTCTCTGCCATGCTCGACAATATGCTGGACCGGGTCGAGCAGGCGAAGGTTCACTACCAGACCTTCGACCAGGAGACCGCGACGCAGTGGAAGCAACAGATCGCGGCCACGCGCGCCAAGTTCAGCCAGCGGGATGTCCGTCTCAACAACAAACTGCAGGTGACGATGCAGATCATCAACCGCAGCATCATGCTGGAGTCTACCCTGCAGAACTCGATGACGCCGGGGATGGCGTCCGCGCTCAACTTCTCGCGCGGGCTGAACGCCCAAGGTCTGAATTAGTGCGGCTGAACTGAAGCGGGAGCGCGTCGATGCTGGAGGTCTTCACGGTCGGGGGCGGCGGGTATCTCGTAAACGTGTTCAACGCCGTCGCTGCCTGGTCAGGGGGAGGGGGCTACCGCTCGCTCCTGCGGGTCGTGATGGTGATGGGCCTCATCTACTCGCTGCTCGTTGTCGCCTTCACGCTTAACTACAAGGCGTGGATGAACTGGTTCCTCCAGGCGACGGCGATCTATCTTTGCCTGATGGTGCCCACGGTGAGCATCAAGGTGACCGACCGGATCAACCCGAGCCTCGCGCCATCGACTATCGACAATGTGCCGATGGGCCTGGGTGTGCTGGCGAGCTTTACGACGCAGGTCGGGGATTGGCTGACGCGGACGGCCGAGACGGTGTTCGTCATGCCCAGCGAGCTCAATTATTCGAGCAATGGCATGGTCTATGGCGCGCGCCTGTTCGACGCGACCCGCAATTTCGTTGTTCGCGACGCGGAGTTCTCGACCAACCTCGAAAACCATTTCAAGAACTGCGTGTTCGGCGACGTGATGCTCTATCAGAAGTCGCTCACGAACCTCGCCAAGGCGCCCGACCTGTGGGCCGCGATCGGGCCGGGCTCGGAAGCGCGCTCGCAGGAATGGCTGGAGCGCCAGGGCGACGGCACCGTTCAGAACTTCATCATCACCTGCCGCCAGGCCTACCAGGCGCTCGACGCGCAATGGGCGCCGATGATCGAGGCCAATGCTCCGATCTGGGGTAAGGAGGTCTATCCCAGGCTCAGCAACGCCCTGGCCGCCGACAAGCTCAAGCATGACGTGCCGATCGCGAACACGGCGTTCACCGGATCGGGGAGCAATTTCACCGAAACGATGCGGCAGAACACAGCGATCAACGCCTTCATGCAAGCACGCAACAGCATGGCTGGTGGGGCAGGCGCGGCCGCGATAGACACCTTCGCCCAGACGCGCGCCGACATCCAGGCGCGCAACACCTATAATTCGATTGCCCAGCAGGCGATGGCCTGGGTGCCGATCCTCAACATCGTCCTGACCGTCGTCTTCTTCGCGATGTTCCCAGTCATCTTCCCGCTGTTCCTCATGCCCCAGACGGGGGTTGGCACGCTCAAGGGCTATGCCATGGGCTTCTTCTACCTGGCTGCCTGGGGCCCGCTCTATGTCATCCTCCACATGATCTGCATGACAAGGGCGGAATCCGCGGCGAACGGCGTGGCCGGGGGAGGCGTGACGCTTGGAAGTTATGCCGGCATCGGCGCGGTCAACGGCGAGACGGCGACGATCGCCGGCTTCATGCTGATGAGCGTGCCTTTCCTCGCGGCCGGTCTTGCTCGCGGCGCGATGTCGATTGCTGGCCAGTCCATGTCGATGCTGGCGCCGGCGCAGAACGCGGCGGAGGCCGCCGCGCTCGAGCAGACCACCGGAAACTACTCCTATGGCAATGTGAGCTGGGCGAACTCGACTTCGAATATGCGGCAGGCCGATCAGTGGACCACGGCGCCGAGCTATATGAGCGGCGCCCCGAGCATGGGCTGGCGCCAGGATAATGGCGCGATGATCAACGGCTTTGGCAATGGTCAGGACGTCTTCGACACGTCGGGGGCCATTTCGCGCCTCGGCTTCACCCCTACCATGACGACCGGGTCGGTCGCGGAATGGCGGGAGATGGCGAGCGAGGCGCACCGACAGTCGCAGGCTTATGAGAATGCCGCGGCCGAGGTCCTGACCGCTACGCATGCCAACCGCAGTGCATTCGGCACCTCGACCGAGCGGTCGTCCGGCTGGGATTCGAGCAGCGGCCGGCAGGCGAACACGTCCGTCGATCAATTCGACCGGCGGACCGGGAGCAGCACGCAGGGTCTGGAGGAACGGGATACGATCTCTCAAGGTCAGCGAATATCTCAGGGCCATGATCGTCAGGCGCAGACGAGCGACCAGATCTCCGGGGTGGTGTCCGCAGGAACGGGACGGCAGACGGCTGGAGGGTCGGGCGGTCGCGGAGGAATTTTGGGCCGCCTTCCCGGCATTGGCGGCAGCGTATCGAAATCAGGGTCTCAGACAGATGCGCTAAGGCATGCGACTGACGAAACCCGCGGCAGCGACAGCGCCAACACATCCTCGAGTGGCGTGCGTGACGAACATTCGAGCGGAAGCGGCGCCTCGATGTCCGATGGGACCTATTCGCGCAGCGGTAGCTTCAGCCGGGCATCCGCCACATCATCGGCGTCGGCGAGTACGGAGGATTCTCTGGCGCTGGCAAAGTCGTACTCTGAGACGGCCCGGCGCCTTGAGGAGCTTTCCCAGCAGCTGTCACGCGACGCCAGCTATGCCGAGACGCATGGCATGCAGCTCAGCGAGAATCTGAGCCAGGATCTTGCGCAATGGTATCGCCGCCAACAGGTCGAAAATCCGGGGCTTGACGCGCCCGAGCTTTGGGCAACCGATCTCACAGACCAGCAGCGGCTTGTGCGCCAGGAGATGATCACGCGCTGGATGCATGACAAGCAGGATGGCATCCGGGCGGAGATTGCGGGGCGCCTCCACGATCCGGACCTGGTCGATGTCAATCGGCCGAGCGTGGGGAACGAGGCGGATGTCAGGGCCTCCTACCGGCCGCATGGTCCTGGGCGGCTGCCCGCCGGTCCTGGCGGCGGCGGGGATGTCGGCGCCGCTGCGATCATCGAGGCCGGCAAGGCAGAGCTGGGGGGCGACCGCGCTGCGGCGCAGACGATGCGAGGGCAGCGGGTTCAAGGGGCCGCTGATCTTGAGCAGGAGGTGAACCGCGACCACGATCGCGGATTCTTCCAAGACCCCAAGCTTCGCGAATAGAGCTTAGAGGATGTAGAACATCGCTCCCACGAGGCCGGCCATGCAAACGTAGGCGAGGGCGTAGCCTATTAGACCGCCACGAGTGGGGTTCCCGTTTTCGTCGGTGATCATTTCGATCTCAGGAATCTCTTCCTCGACAATCGCGTAGATGGGACCGCCGGACAAATCCTTCGTTCGATTATATGTGTCGAGGTCGAATTTTGGGAAGCGCATGCTTTCTCCTGTGACGGAGAATAGCGGTTGGGGCGCTTTTCCGCAACCCTTGAGACGCGACTTATAGCGAGATTATCAAGTTTACAAAAAAACGATAAACCACCATAACCTCGCTATGGATGCTCGTCGTAACCCCTTCGCGCCTGGCGCCGGCACTCGCCCTCCAGAGTTGGCGGGGCGAGATGCGTTGCTTGAACGCAACGCGGTCGCGCTCGACCGAATCCGCGCGGGGCGCGCGGCACGCCCGAGCGTCCTCTATGGACTGCGCGGTGTAGGCAAGACCGTTCTGCTCACGACGATGCGTGACGCAGCCGAGGGGGAGGGCATGGCTATCGTCGCCATCGAGGCTCCCGAGAACCGTTCGCTCCCCGGCATCCTCGTGCCTGCCCTTCGGGCGACGCTGCTGAGGCTCGATCGCATGAAGCAAGCTTCGGACGGCGTTAAGCGCGCGCTTCGCGCGCTGGCCGGGTTCGCAAAGCTCAAGGTCAAATATGACGATCTCGAAGTGGGACTCGATTTCGACGTCGAGCCGGGCCTGGCCGACAGCGGCGACCTTGAAGCTGATCTCGCCGATCTGTTGGTTGCAATCGGCGAGGCGGCGCGAGAGAAGGGGTCAGCTGTGGTACTCGTCATCGACGAGCTCCAATATGTGCCTGAAGAGCAATTGGCCGCATTGATCAGTGCGCTCCACCGGGCCAGCCAGAAGCAGCTTCCCATTACAATGATCGCCGCTGGCTTGCCGCAACTCGTTGGGCAGATGGGCCGGGCCAAGTCCTATGCGGAGCGACTTTTCGAGTTCGTCTCCGTCGGACCGCTCGATGATCACGCCGCGCGCGATGCCATTCGGCTTCCAATCGAGCGGGAAGGCGAAGCTGTCGATGATGCGGCGTTGGACGCGATCTGCGAGCAGACCCAAGGTTACCCTTATTTCCTCCAGGAGTGGGGAAAGCATAGCTGGGATGCAGCTGAGGCGTCGCCGATCACCCAAGACGATGTTGCGGCGGCAACGCGTAGCGCGCTCGCGGAACTTGACGCCAGCTTTTTCCGCGTTCGGTTCGATCGTCTGACCCCTGCCGAGAAGCGCTATCTGCGCGCCATGGCCACTTTGGGCACTGGACCGCACAGGTCGGGAGATGTTGCCGATGCCTTGCACGTGAAGGTTTCAAGCGTGGCGCCGACGCGAAACAGCCTGATCGCGAAAGGAATGCTCTATAGTCCCGCGCATGGAGATACAGCGTTCACCGTGCCCCTGTTCGATGCATTCATGCGAAGAGTGATGCCGGAAGGATGATTTTTGAAGCACCGCCCCGAACGACCGGGGAAGGGCACCAAGCTATGAGTCATCGTTCCCTTTTGTGTCTTGGTTAACGTCAAGAGTGGATTTGACCGCCGCCAAGGAGCGACGTTTGGTGCGAAAATGAACGGGGCTATCTTCATCATCACGAGGTTCACGAGCGAAATTCACCAAGAGGAGCTGAGGGCCTGACCCAACTGCGCCCAACCTGTCTTCGGGGTTTCGCAAGGGGCAGTCGGTGAGGGACATACAGCCGCATCCAATGCAGGTTTCGAGGCGGTCACGCAGCCTCATGAGACTAGCTATCCGCTCGTTCAATAGCGTACTCCACTCGGCACTGAGCCGACGCCAATCCGTTGACGTAACCGGCCCCTCTGGAATCCGGTCAAGAAAATCCTTTAGTTCGGAGAGCGAAAGCCCGACATATTGGGCGGTTCTGATAATGGCGATCCGTCTCAATACGGATCGAGGATACCGCCTTTGATTGCCGGCTGTGCGCTCGCCCTTGATGAGGCCTTTCGCCTCGTAGAAATGGATCGTCGAAACCGCGACTCCGCTACGTTGCGCGATGGCGCCAACAGATAGAGGACGTGTTTTGTCAACAGTCATTGCAAAGACTCGTTACCAAATGTCGGTGCTAGAGCACCGGCAAACTACTTCAGGACTCAGGATGTGGTCATTTCTCGACCGCGCAGACCAAGCCCGTGCCGTGCATCCGCCCCTACATCTACGACGGCGACTATAATCCGGTGCGAGGCGTTTGGTCACTCCCGGCTTTACGGTATCGACGTGCCCGAATTCAGCACTTGCTCTGCGTGCGGGACAATCCCTACGATAGCCGCGAGAATTTGCGTACCTTGCTCGCGAGGGGCAATGTCATGTACCGCCAGCTCGACATCGACCGCTACGAACGACCAATCCTGCAATGCTGGAACATGGATGGCGATCTGTCGTGTCAGCAGGTCCAGGCAGGTCACGCCGTTCGCCGATACAGGCCGTTGCAATGTTCTTCCCGGAGATTATCGCGTCGTTCGATCATTAAAGCCGCGAGTGGCGGTCTTGCGGGAAGCCTCTTGCGGGGAAGGGGGACGCCTCGATCTCTTGGTATCGAGGCGTCAAGCCCGCTTTAGCTGTTGAGCCGGTCCTTGACGGCCTTCGCCACGCTGAAGGAGAGTTTTTTCGACGCTGCGATCTTGATGGTTTCGCCGGTGGCCGGGTTCCGGCCTTCGCGGGCGAGAACGTCCTTGACCTTGAACTTGCCGAAGCCGTTGAGGCTCACCTCTTCGCCTTTGGCGGCGGCGTCAGCTATTGCGGCGAAGACGAGATCGACCGCCTTGCGGGCATCAGCCTTGGTGGCCCCGGTCGCACCGGCGAGATGATCGGCAAGGTCGCTATTGTTCATCATGCTGTTCCTTCTGCAATTTTTCGGGATTCCTCTAATAGTGGCGAGGAGCGTGCGGCGCTATCTCAATGCTCGACCTTATTGAAGGATTCCGGCTTATTGGCCGGACAGGCCATGAGCGATAGTTTTTGCCGGCACCTAGTGGCAAACGCCGGTATCAGGCGTGTCCATAGTTGCGAATTTCGCAGTTGCAATATTCTATGATGCAATGCACAAGAGACGGGCCTTTCAGGCATCCTCTCCCAACTATCAAGCCGCCTCCTTGTGGGCGGCTTTTTTCTACCCGAAACAGAGTCGCCGACTCGACCTGAACGATGTGATCCGGCTGACCATGTCGCAGAACTGCTTCTCGACCTCGAATCGTCTCATCCACGGACCCTATTTGTACATGTCGGGTGGATAGAGCGTCACATACTGAAAATCGCTGTTGCGAAACCGCAAGGCTTCAATCTCCTCGGGATTGCCTGCCTCGTCGACCGCGATCGACATGGCGACGTCGATGGTAAGCTCGATCTCGGTCTCCCCGCTCTCATCCTCGAACGGGATAAGCACCTTGTCCTCGGAATCATACATCGCTTCATCCCAGTTGGGATGAGTGAAAGACACCAATGCTGCGACCTCGATCGTGCCGACCACAAGGATTGATTTACCTGCCTCACTTGGTTTGAAGGCGGTGAGTTTTTTCACTTCGACCGAATTGACGGTGATCTCGTCGATCTCCGCATCCATGACGTCGCTACTGTGCAGTCCCCAATTCGTAAGTTCCTGACTGACGAGGTCGACGATCTGTTCCTCCTGCGTCTCCAGGAAGGGATCGAGTTGCGGCGCGGCCATCTCGAGGCCAAGCGCCGCGAACAGTTCGGGCAACGACTTCACCAGCGAAATATGCTTCGCAGACCCGACCGGGCCATCAAAGTCGCCATCGTTCGAAACGATGATCACCGGGCTATTTCTCGACGCCTCCTTCTTGAGGCACTCGAAGGCAAAGGCGTCGGGGAACTGGTCCTTCTTGCCGTCGCCTGAGAAGAAACCTTCCCCTGCCGCATAGGCGCTGAACACTGCCGACGGCTTCACCTCGTCGATCTGGAGCGTCTTGGCCTCCAGCGCATCGAACATCTGCGTAGTCGACTCATCGTAGATCGATTTCAGCTTTGCGCGAAGCTCCGGCCGCTTGAGCGCGGGAAGCGCAACGCCGGTCGCTCCCTCGACAATCTTCCGGAAATGCGGCTGGCTGATCTCCTTGATCGCGTCGAAATCACTCTGGATGTACTTTTTGGCAACCTCGGTGATGGTGAGATCGGTGGTCAACACCGTTATCAGACCGGCATCGACAAGATCGACGACACGGGCGATTTCAGGCCCGCCTGGTGGTTTGCCGGCACTGATGACGATGTTCGCATCCAGGAAGACCTTCGGCGTTCTTTTGGTCGTTTTCTTCGCCATCGTCAGAGTAGATCCGTGTTGAGGTCATGTTGGGCAGATGCTTGACGGACAGGCAGCATTTTCTGGAACGTAAGGCTTGGTCAGTCCGCCACCCGTCCCCTATCGAAGCATCGCTTTGAACGTGCTGCTCGCCGAGGCTCCCGCATAGGCGTCGCGCGCGAGCTGTCCCAGGATCTCGGCCGCTTTGTCGGTTGCCCGATCGAGCGCAAGTTCCTTCTGCTGCTGGAGCGAAGGCACCCTATCGATGCGGACGTAGCTCGAGCCCAGGACGGACTGCACGAGGTCGAGCGACAGGCTCTCCTGCGCCTTCATCGTCCTCGACACGAGCTCGTCTTTTGCGATCAGCATCACACCGCCGCGGCGCCTGGGCGCACGCGGCACATCCCATCGCAGCTCTCCTGCGGTCCCGACGCTGATGAGGTCGATTTCCTGGGGCGTGCGCCCATAGCGCCCAAGCGCCCGCATCAGGGCGATACTATCCGGAGCGTTCGCGATCAGTCCGCCGTCGACATAGGAATGCCCGTCGATCACATGGTCGGGGAAATAGGTTGGCGCCGCGGAGGTGGCGAGGGCAATGTCCCGTAGCGAGGTTCCTTCGAGCTTCGGTGACATGCCAGTGGTTTCGTATATTGCCGGCGCCCAGGCGCCGAAATCGACCGCGGTCACGATCAGGGGTGTCTTCAGGCCGGACAGGGGCGTCTTTCCCGCTTCGCCAAGAACGGCGTCGATCGTCTGCGCGAGGCCAGCCGCGTCATAGCGCGAGCGCGCCAGCCCCCAGCGACCGAGTAAACCCCGCTTCGGGAAGATCGCCTGGCCGTGCTTCTCAAACGCGGCGCCGATCACGGCTGGGCGAATGCCTTGGGCCAGGCCGATGGCCACGATGCCGCCGATCGAAGTGCCGGCGATGATATCGAAATGGTCTTTGATCGGCTTTCCGATCGTCCGCTCGATCTGTTCGAGGATCCGAACGGTAAAGAGGCCACGATACCCACCTCCGGTCAGCGCCAGAATGCGGAACCGTTTGGCCGGCTGCGCGCGCGCACCTTCCCTGATCCCGACGTCGCTCTCGGTCATATCAAGGGTTCACCACCGTCAGCCCGCTGACGCCGCTATGGTAGGGCTGCGGATAGTCGACGAAGACAAGATTGGTAGCGAGAGCCGAGGCAACGACCATCGTCGTCGCCTCGCTGACCGGGATCACGGCACCGGCCGGGTTGGTGGCGATCAGCTTCTGAGCCCGCAGACCAGGCCACAGCATGGCGGCCTTTTCGTCGAACGGCACGATATTATCGAAGCTGCGCACCATGCCGACATAGCCGCGCAGCGCATCGCGGTGGCCTTGGCGTTCACCCGCCGGGCTTTGCTCGATGGCCAGCAGCGCCTGCCCGAGGGAAACCGCGCTCAGGTGGATCTCTCGGGCAGGCAGCGCATCGATCGAGGCCGGCGCCTGACCCGTGATCCGGTCAAGCAGGCATTGGGTCGAAAGAAGATACATGGCCGCTTAGGCGCTGGCCTGCTGCCAGGAAGCTTCTCCGGATCGGACAGTGAATTCCTGGCTGCTGTCGTCGTCGCTCTCGACATGGACGAGCTTTCCGCGTGACGGCTGGAACTGCGTGGCGGCAAGAAATTCTCCGGCGGAAATACCGCCAGCGGCTGCCTTAATGACATTCGCCAAAGCCGCAACCGAGAGGATCACGGTCTGCTCTCCCTTGTCTTTGCCGACAAGCTGAACCGATCCGTCACGCGCACGCGCAAGCAGCTTGGTGAAGCTGTCACGCGCGGCGCGAATGGTGATAGTGGCCATCGGAGCCCGACCTTCGAGCAGTTTGCCGAGTTCAACCTCTAGCTGATGCTCTGGAAGGGAGCAGATCCTCTCGATTCCGGCTAGAAGCTGCACGTCCATACCAACCAACCTTCGCTGCCAATGACGATGGTTATAGGGCGTGGCCACAAAATGTCAATGATTGTGGCCACGGGGCAGATGCATCGATCAATGACGGCTGCGTCACTTTACCCTTCAGGTACCGGTCGGGTAAAGTGACACGGATGGCAAAACGTCTTTCGGTCGTTTCTGTGAGCGATTGGGGGATTCACAAGAGTCGTGCTTTGTGCTTGATTCGTTCCATGCTTCAGTTCGATCTCTTCGCGCCATCGATCCCAACCCCGGCGCCAGCACCAGTAGTTGGCCTGCCGGATATCGTGCGCATCATCGCGGAGCACTCGGGTCGGCCGCGCTACACCTTCATGGTGCTCGATCTCATCGCCAGGGCCGCCCGGACGAACGGGGAGGCGGGGCCTCTGGTTCGAGAAGGCGAGGTTCTGGTGCCCATCCGCGAATGGCTGGCCGCGGCGATTGCGCCGAGCGGCGCGCGTCACCACCAGCGCCGGGCCACCGCCGATAAGGTCCGGGCTGCGCTCGCAGCCAAAGGAGAATTGCCGGGCGATCCGGTGGAGGCCGCGCGCCGCGTCGACGCGGAACTCAGCGAGCGCATCCGCGAAACCGGCATGACGGCGATCAGCCGGGCGGTGTCGGAGTTGGTGAAGGCAGGACTGATCAGACGGCATTACCAGGGCTTTTTCGTGGACCATGAGAACCGCGGTGCGCAGCGTCATGCGGTCTATACGGTCACGGATGCGGTCCGCGCCGCGCTTCAGCCGAGCATCGTGACCAGCGAAAACCGGCGGCAGCCTTATGTACGAGGCGCACACGCTCAGCCTCGAGCGGCTGCGGCGCGGTAGGATCGCAGCTTCACATTTCTCGGCGACGATCGGTTCCTGCTGGTCTCTCCAAGCGCATTCAATGGGCTTGGCGTGTGCACGACCCAGCTCCACAACGAGCCCGTGGTCTATAATCGCAAACGCCATGGCCGGTTCAAACTGGATGGCCGGATGTACGATTTCCGGATGCGGCCGTCGGTGCCCAGGCGGCTGTCCAAGGAAGTCCTGCTTGTCGACCTCCTCCATAACATCGACAGGCTGCCCGAGGACAAGGTGGCCATCCTGCCGCGTGCGCTTGCCAAGGCAGGGGAGATGAATAGCGCGCAGCTCGCGCGTGCGGTGAAGGAATACGGTTCGGCTCGTGCCGAACGGCTCCTCGCGCCCGTGCTGCGACCGTCTTAATCGGAAAGTGAAGCCCCTAAAATTCGGTGCGTAATCGCCTGCGCCTCTGCGACCAGATGGCTGTTCTTTTCCCTGTACAGCAGCTGGCCAATCACCGTCTCGACAGCCTTCGGGTTGACCTTCTCGACGACTTCCAGCGCCTTGCGGCATCGCTCATGGCCGCATTCACGCAATGCTGACACGACATAGTCGTCACCATGGTGCTCGGCGATGGCAGCAAGATCGAACATGTCGCGTGGCTGCAAGTTCCAGCCCCGGAAGTAAACTTTCTTCGCTGCAATCTCGGCCGGAGTTTCAAGGTCGACCGTCCGCCCCCTCACATCGTGGCGCTCACTGGAAACATCGAGGATGGCGGACGAACAAATGAAGTCGATCTCACCCAGTTCGTCAAAGGCGAGTTTGAGCGCCTGCGTCCCGTCGCTCTTATATTCGTCCGGCCGACGGGTCATTGCGAAATCCTGGATCTCTGGATTGAGAAAAGGCAGGATTTGCGGATCATCAAGGAAGATATCGATGTCGTGGCTTTCACGATGATCGATCTGGAGCATGAGCGCCGTCCCGCCGCCGAAGCTCCACGAGGGCACGAAGCCGACGTTCTCCTCGAATTGGGCGAAGATTTCCATCGCAAGATCGAACAGGACCGGCCACTGGCTTGGGCCGCGCTCGACCATGCGTTACGCCGCCAGCGGGAGCGCGTAGCCCGAGAGGTGGGAGAACTGGTCGGCGACCGCGCAGACCTTGTCGGCGTCGACACCCATTTCCTCGACGAACTGCAGCTGCAGAGCCGGGCTTACTTCCGAGAAGAAGGAAAACACGGGCGCGTTGAAATCGCTCGCGCTCTTTGGGTCGGCGATCAGCGCAGCGAGTTGATGCGCGGAAAGGTTCGCCCCATAAGGAGCGTTCACCGTCGCCAACACCAAGCTTACCGCCTTTGCCATTTCTAACCTGTACCATGATCTCGTGGATCGTTCAGCGCATATAGCGCTTCGGCGTTATCAAAACAAGAACGGCGCCAATCCGCTATCCGGCCAGGCGGGATGTGCAAGGCCGATTCTCCGCGTAAACCGCCCTCCCCGCGTGATTTTCTCACTTACCATAATGGGAGATTATGGTAAGTACAGGGCTGCTGGAACGGCAGGGAAGGGCAAATTTTGCGGATGATGACGAACGGGGAAAAACCATGCGGCACAGATGTGTCGCGCCTTGTGCCGCATGTTTTGAGCAGAACGCCGCCGCTCGCCTCAGTCAGCGCCGATCTCGGGAACCTCGAACAGTTCGATTGCGAAATCGGCGATCTGGTCGGCGGCAAGATGCATCATGGCGATCGGCGCGCTGTCCATGTCGACCCGCTCGATCTTGTCGTCCGTCATCCGGACAATGAAGCGATCGCACTGCTCGAGCACCACCATGCGGATTCCGTCGTCATCGTCGAGCGTCAGGCGCCGGATGCTGCCTTCATAGGCGACCCAGGCACCGTTGTGGCCGCTCGTCGTGCGCACATAACCGACCGCGACATGGCCACCGGCCTCGACCTTCTCGACGATCGGCAGGAGCCATCCGAAGCGCAAGGGCGCGGTTCGGGTCGTAATCGGCTTGGCGCGCGCCATTCTCTCGCAGACCCAGCCGGTCCCAAAGGAAAGCGCCAGGCAGAACAGCAGTTCCAGTTCGATTGCGAGCGCGGAAAGCCCCGATGGGACCTGGCCGGACAGAAGTGCCTTGTAGGGATTGGGATCATAGGGAAGCGAGATCAGCGGCTTCCACGCCGCTATCGCTTCGTTGAAGGCAAAAATTCCCGCCCCGGCGGTGTGCGCAGCGAGCGCCAGCAGCACAATCAGGAAAATGGTGAGATTGGAATTGGGCCGGTCGGGCCGCGGCGACACAAAATCACTCGCCTCGCCAATACGAAGACCGAAATAACCCGCAAACCCGGGAAGCAGAAGAACCAGAGCGCCAAGCAGCGCGTAGCCGAATGTCATTCGAGATCAGGCCGTCTTGGCGAGCTTCTTGGCCTTTTCAGCACGAATCTTCGCCCGATCGATGACATAGACGCCATCGCGCTGGACGGCCGCCTCGCGTGCCTTCTTCCAGCTGCCGAAGGTTTCGCGGACCTCCCGGCCAAGGGCCAGAGCTTTTGCCGAGTTGAGCTGCATCATATCCTCCGGGAAGACATATAGCGAACGATGACCGAGAGTTCCACCAAATCCTCCCCCATGGAAATCATCGTCGTCAGGACGAACGACACTGCTCTGCCGACACGATCGCGCAAGACAGACGCCGAATCCGTCGATGTGCGGCTGCTGCGCACGATCGGGGAAATCATTCCGACCGATCTACCGCCGATCAGTCAGCTCGGTCTCGAGACGACCCTGGCGGCGATGGCCGACGCGACGAAGGCGGCGATAGCCGCCGATCTCGACTGCTGGCGCGACTGGTGCGGTGAAGAAGGCCGCAGGCCATTGCCAGCCGATCCCGAAGATATGGTGCGCTATGTAAACGCGCTGGACGCCAAAGGCAGGAAGCCCGCGACGCTGGCGCGGCGCATCGCCAGCATCGCCTCGGTCCACCGCATGCTGGGCTTGGCCTCGCCCGCCGCGCCGACCGACGCCCCGATGGTTCGCGCCGCGCTGAAGGCCATCCGCCGGCAGAGAGGCGCACTTCAGCGTCAGGCTGCGCCTCTGCGGTTAGGCAAGGCGCTGGATCACCACGCCGCCAAAGGCTTCACCCTGGCTGCGCTACTCGAAGCGTGTGGCGGCGATCTTCAGGGGTTACGGGACGCGGCGTTGCTTTCGCTCGGCTATGACGCAGGGCTCCGGGTCAGCGAGCTCACTAGGGTTGAAGCCACGCATATCGATGCGCAGGACGACGGCTCGGCGACCTTGTTCATCCCCTTCTCCAAAACCGACCAGGAGCAGGAAGGCGCGTGGGCGTGGCTGTCGGCCGAGACGATGCGCAGGGTCGCCTTGTGGCAGGCCGAAAGCGCGATCGAGGACGGGCTGCTGTTTCGCAGGGTTGGTGTCTATCGCCGGCGCGCGCGCGGCTCCGATCCGGAAACGGCACTGGCCCGAACGACCTACACCATCGGCAAGGAGGCCCTCAGTCGGCAGGGGGTCAATGGGATCTACAGGCGCGTGGCGAGTGCCGCCTACGAAATGGGGCTGGTCAACCTGAGCGCCAGCAAGCTGGCCGATGCGGTTCAGGCGCTGTCCACACATTCGCTGCGCGTTGGCCTGACCCAGGACCTCTTCGCCGCCGGAGAGGACGGAGCCGGCATTGCGCAGGCGCTGCGATGGAGTTCACCGACAACCGCGCTACGTTACGGTAGAAAGCTCGCGGTGCGAAGCAATGTCGCCGCACGGGTTCTTTCAAGAGTACGTAGCTGACCTTGACGCCTCGCCGCTCGTGGTTCGGCAGCAGAAGGAGGCATGATCTCTCCCAAATATGGAAGATAGCCTAAATATGGACTGCGCGCCCGAAGGCAGCAAGCACGCTTTCATGCATCGTTTCGGAAATGGTCGGATGCGGAAAAACCGTTTCCATCAGCTCCGCCTCGGTTGTTTCCAGTGTACGACCGATGGTGAAGCCGTGGATCATTTCGGTCACCTCCGGGCCGACCATGTGTGCGCCCAGCAGCTCGCCAGTTTGGGCATCAAATACCGTCTTGACGAAGCCTTCTGGCTCGCCGAGCGCGATAGCCTTGCCATTGCCGATGAAGGGAAAGGTGCCAATCCTCACTTCGTGACCTGCTTCCCTCGCATTTGTTTCGGTGAGGCCGACACTAGCGATCTGCGGGTGGCAATAGGTGCAGCCGGGAATGTTCCTGGGGTCCATTGCGTGCGGATGCTGACCCGCTATGGTTTCTGCCGCGATAACACCTTCATGGCTGGCCTTGTGCGCTAGCCAAGGCGGCGCCGTGGCGTCTCCGATCGCCCAGATTCCCTCGACATTGGTGCGGCATGCGCCATCGGTAACAATGTGGCCACGCTCCGTTTTCACACCCAGTGCCTCAAGCCCAACGGTTTCGGTGTTTGGGACGATCCCGATTGCCACGATGACATGGCTGTATTCGTCCGAAACAAGTTTGCCATCCCGGGCTTTGATCGCGACTGTTACGCCGGTGGCACCGATATCGAGCTTTTGGACACCTGCACCCGTCAAGATCTTCATGCCCTGCTTCACCAACGCTTTTTCCAGGAAGGTCGAGACATCTGCATCCTCGACCGGAACGATCCTGTCCAGCATCTCGACGACTGTCACTTCCGCGCCCATGTCGTTGTAAAAGCTGGCGAACTCGATGCCGATCGCGCCCGAGCCGATAACAAGCAGCTTGTTCGGCATTTCCGGCGGGTTCATCGCGTGGCGATAGGTCCAGACGCGCTTTCCATCGGCTTTCGGGAACGGCAGATCGCGAGCACGCGCGCCCGTGGCGATGATAATATTCTTCGCGGTCAACTCACTGGTCTTACCATCCGGCGCTGTGACAGAAAGCCTCCCTTTGCCGGTGAGCTTCCCCTCACCCATATAAACGGCGATCCCGTTCTTCTTCATCAGGTGCGAGACACCCTGATTAAGCTGCCTGGCAACGCCGCGTGAGCGCTTCACCACTGCATCCAGATCGGCGGTTATCTTCTCCGCGACCAGGCCATAATCCTTGGCATGCCGCATGTAGCGAAAAACCTCCGCCGAGCGCAGCAACGCCTTGGTGGGTATGCAACCCCAGTTGAGGCAGACACCGCCTAGATTCTCGCGCTCGACAATCGCCGTGTTCAACTTGAGCTGAGCGGCGCGGATCGCGGCGACATAGCCGCCGGGGCCTGAGCCAAGGACAATCACGTCGTAACTATCAGCCATGTTCGGAAATTCCTTGAGATTCAGGCCAACAGTGTCAGCGGCTTCTCAACGATGCGCTTGAAAGCGGCCATCAGTTGCGCACCGTCCGCCCCATCGATCGCGCGGTGATCGAAGCTGCCGGTTACCGACATCACCGTGGCAACGGTCAGCGCATTGTTCACTACATAAGGCCGCTTTTCGCCCGCGCCGATCGCCATGATCATGGCCTGGGGCGGGTTAATGACAGCCTCGAACTGCTTGATGCCGAACATGCCCATGTTCGACAGGCTGGCGGTGCCGCCCTGATATTCATGCGGCTGCAATTTACCGTTGCGCGCGCGCTCCGCCCTATCCTTCATCTCGCTGGAGATTGCGGCAACGCCCTTGGCGTTCGCGCCCGCGATGATCGGCGTGATCAGGCCGCCGGGGATCGATACCGCCACCGAAATATCGACGCGGCTGAACCGCAGCAGATTGTCGCCGGCAAACTGCACATTGCAGCTGGGCACTTCGATAAGGGCGGCCGCCAAGGCCTTGACCAGCAGATCGTTGACCGAGAGCTTGACACCGCGTTCGGCAAGCCCGTCGTTGAGATCGGCCCGAAGCTTCAGCAATGGATCGAGGTGGATATCGGCCGTGAGGTAGATGTGCGGAACCTGCTGCTTCGATTCGGTGAGCCGTCGGGCAATGACTTTCCGCATGTTTGACAGCTTGACGACTTCGTGTGGAATGTCGGGTTCGATCGACGGTACTGCGGCGGCAAACGCCGCGGGGACCCCCGGAGCGACGGCCGGCATCGAGGCAGGCGTCGCGCCATCAATGTCAACCTTGACGATGCGGCCATTAGGCCCGGAGCCTCTTATCGTAGAAAGATCGATGGCGCTTGCCTCCGCCAGACGACGGGCAAGCGGGCTGGCCTTGATACGGCTGGCACCAATTGCGGGTGCGGCTGACGACGCGACAGGAACAGCGGCGGGAATGGATGTAGCGACCTTGTCGGCAATCTCGGGGGCCGGCAGAAGCGCGGGAACAGCCCCTTCCCCGATAGCGGTGATATCCTCGCCTTCGGCGGCAAGCATGGCGACGACGGTCCCGACCTTCACGCCTTCTGTACCTTCGGGGATGAGGATTTTCGCGATAATGCCTTCGTCCACCGCCTCGAATTCCATCGTCGCCTTGTCGGTTTCGATTTCGGCCAGCAGGTCGCCAGACTTCACCACATCGCCCTCCTTCACCAGCCATTTGGCGAGCGAACCCTCCTCCATCGTGGGAGACAACGCGGGCATCTTGAGTTCAATCGGCATTTTCGAAACTCCGCAGGCGTCAGCGATAACGGACGCGCTTGACCGCCGCGACCACGTCATCCGCCTTGATGAGCGCGGCCTTTTCCAGATTCGCGGCATACGGCAGCGGCACGTCCTTGTTGGTGACGCGGAGCACCGGGGCGTCGAGGTCGTCGAAGCCTTCCTGCATGGCGATGGCGATGATCTCCGAGGAGATGGAGCAGACCGGCCAGCCTTCCTCCACCACCACCATCCTGTTGGTCTTGGCGAGCGACTTCAGCACGGTTTCCTTATCGAGCGGGCGGAGCGTGCGCAGGTCGATCACCTCCGCGTCAACACCTTCATCTGCCAGCTTGTCGGCGGCTTCCAGCGCGACACCGACACCAATGGAGTAGCTCACCAGGGTCACGTCACGCCCCGCGCGGGCGATGCGGGCCTTGCCAATCGGCAGGACATGATCGTCCAGCTTCGGCACGTCGAAGCTCTGGCCGTAGAGCAACTCGTTTTCCAGGAACACGACCGGATCGGGCGAGCGGATCGCGGCCTTCAGCAGCCCCTTGGCGTCGGCGGCCGAGTAAGGCGCGATCACGATCAGGCCAGGAACGGCAGCATACCAGGGCCCGTAATTCTGGCTGTGCTGGGCGCCGACGCGGCTGGCGGCGCCGTTGGGGCCGCGGAACACCACCGGGCAGCGCATCTGGCCGCCGGACATATAGTTGGTCTTGGCCGCCGAGTTGATGATGTGGTCGATCGCCTGCATGGCGAAGTTGAAGGTCATAAACTCGACGATCGGCTTCAAGCCGCCCATCGCCGCGCCTGTGCCTATGCCGGCAAAACCATACTCGGTGATCGGGGTGTCGATGACGCGGCGATCGCCGAACTCTTCCAGCAGGCCCTGCGTCACCTTGTAGGCGCCCTGATATTGCGCCACTTCCTCGCCCATCACGAAGACGCGGTCGTCGGCGCGCATCTCCTCGGCCATGGCGTCGCGCAACGCCTCGCGCACCGTGGTCTTCACGATCTCGGTGCCGGCGGGAATATCGGGATCGGCAACCGCCGCGCGGGGCGCAGGCGCCGCAACCGGCTGCGGGGCCGGCTCCGCCGCCTTGGGCGCGGGTGCCTCGACCTTGGGAGCGGGGGCGGCGGCTTGGACCGTCACGGCGCTTTCACCCTCGCCAGCGATCAGCGCGATCACCGCGCCCACTTTCACGCCGTCGGTGCCTTCAGGAATGACGATCTTGGCGATGATGCCCTCGTCCACTGCCTCGAATTCCATCGTCGCCTTGTCGGTCTCGATCTCCGCGAGGATGTCGCCGGATTTCACCGCATCGCCTTCCTTGACGAGCCACTTTGCGAGCGTACCCTCCTCCATGGTGGGAGAAAGCGCCGGCATCTTCAGTTCAATCGCCATCAATATTGCCCCACCAGCACATCGGTATAGAGTTCGGCAAGCTCGGGCTCCGGGGCCTGCTCGGCGAAGTCGGCGGCTTCCTGAACGATCTGGCGGATCTCCTTCTCCAGCGCCTTCAACTCATCCTCGGTGACGCCGGCCGCCTCCAACTCCTGCTTGAGATGCTCGATGGCATCGGACTTGTCGCGGACCGCCTGCACTTCCTCGCGCGAGCGGTACTTGGCCGGATCGGACATGGAATGGCCCCGATAGCGGTAGGTCTTCAATTCCAGGAGGATCGGCCCCTTGCCGGACAGCACCCACTGCCGGGCTTCCTCAGCAGCGCCACGGACAGCGAGCACGTCCATGCCGTCCACCTGGATGCCGGGGATGCGGAAGCTCTCGCCGCGCCGATAGAGTTGGTCCTCGGCCGACGCGCGGTTGACGCTGGTTCCCATGGCGTACTGGTTGTTCTCGATCACGAAAATCACCGGCAGCTTCCACAGCTCCGCCATGTTGAAGCTTTCGTAGACCTGTCCCTGATTGGCCGCGCCGTCGCCGAAATAGGTGAGGCAGACGCCGCCATCATCCGCATATTTATGCTTGAAGGCTAGGCCCGTGCCCAGCCCCACCTGCGCGCCGACGATGCCGTGGCCGCCATAGAAGCCATGATCGACCGAGAACATGTGCATCGACCCGCCCTTGCCGCGTGAAATGCCCGCAGCGCGGCCGGTCAGCTCTGCCATGATGACCTTGGGATCGATCCCGTAGGCCAGCATGTGGCCGTGGTCGCGATAGCCGGTGATGACGCTGTCCTTGCCCACCCTCATAGCCGATTGCAGGCCGACGGCGACGGCCTCCTGCCCGATATAAAGATGGCAGAAGCCGCCGATCATGCCGAAGCCGTAAAGCTGGCCGGCCTTTTCCTCGAAACGGCGGATCAGCAGCATCTGGCGGTAGAGTTCCAGCATCTCCGCATTGGTCGCCTGATAGCGGACGGGCTCGGCCGGACGTTCGCGATTGGAGGCGGATCCAGATGAAACCGAAGCCCGCCTTGCCGGCCCGGCTCGGCTCTCTGCCTTCACATGCTGCTCTTTGGCCACGAACCCTTCCCTTCCCCTGCCTGCTGCGCTTTCGGGGTCTGGCCATGAGATAAATGTCACATCAGTTCAAATCATAGTTCATTCGATGTATGTATAACCAATGGTGATGAATCGGATCGCGCTCTACCATCTGGAAACCCTGCTTTGGATCAACCGCCTTGGCTCGTTCAGCGCGGCAGCGAATCGCCTCAACACCACGCAACCGGGCATTTCCGCGCGAATACGCGAACTTGAGAATCACCTGGGAATTCCGTTGTTCGCGCGACAAGGGCGTAACATGATCCTGTCTGTCCAGGGCCGTGAACTGGTGCGCCGATGCGAGCAGGTGTGGCCGTCGCTTCAACAGGCCCTGCTCAATCCGGTGGACCTCAGCAGCGTGGCCGGCATCGTCCGTATCGGATCGGGTGAAATTGCGGCCGCCAGTTGCCTGTCCGCTTTCGTGAATGCGATCCGTCAGGAGATGCCAGGGCTTTCACTGGAGATCGAAATCGACCTGACATCGAAACTGATCGATGGACTTCTAAGTGGCGCGGCCGATCTGGTTTTCGCGATCGGTCCCGTTGAAATGCCCGGCATCAAGACGCGGCGGATCGGCGAGGTCGAGTTGATATGGCTCGCGTCTCCCAGCCTCGCGAACATGCTGGAGCAGCGACTCGTGCCCCCAAAAGACCTGCTGTTCTGGTCATTGGCACGAAGCTCCCCCATGCATGCGATCATGCATGATGCCTTGGGTGGACTGGGATATCATGACGGGAAGATAAACACCTGCAACGACCTGCATTCTCTGATCGATATCATCGTGTCCAGCGGCGGCGTAAGCTTGTTTCCTCTCAACATGGTGGGAGAGAAGATATCTAGTGGCGAGATCGTTCGCGTTTTCGATCAGTCACCGCCTCCTATTCTGTTGCAGGCAGCGATCCGATCTGCTGAGAAGGACCCGATCATTCTTCATATCTTCGAAATTGCCCATGCGCTGAAAACCGAAGAGGTATCGGCGCCCGCCGCTCGATAGGACCGGGTCTTCGGCCGCGCTTCCGCATGATCGTTCGTTACAGGGGCGCTGGACCGCGCCAGTTGGGCCGTGTCGGCAATGTGCCGTTCGGACGCCTGTGCAGGTCGATGCCATTGCCCCGTTGTCTGGTGAACACCATCAGCGGCACGACGGCGTCATAGGTCGTTGACGAACCGAAAAAGTCCACCGGGCCGTGCCAACGCTGCCCTTCCGCCACTTTCATCCGATAGGTTCCAGGTGGAACCGCGATTATCGCCCGATCGTTCTTGCGGACATAGACCGAGATCACATGCCGCCCGCTTTGAGGGTCGAAGAGCTGAACGACGGCGTTCGCATCGGAGGTCGTGACTGCCATCCGCGATGTCGCCCCGGCCGGATCCAATGCGGGGTTGACCGTCACGCTGCCCGTTTCGGGGAAGGGTAATCCGGGTTCACTATCCGCCAGCCAGCCTTCCCGCTTCAGCGAATGCCACACCGGGATAGCGATGAGAAACAGGCTCAACGCGAGCGACATCCAGCGCAGCATCCCGCCGGCATTACCGCGCGATCCCCTCAACCGGCCGCGCTGATAATCGAAACCGCGGTTGACGGGATCGAACCAGGCGCCCTCGACGCGCCCGGCCCGATCGTTCCATCGGGTTCCCTTCGCGCGCGCGCGATAGCGCTCGCGCATATAGTCGCGATCTTTGAGCCCCATGCCGGTTATCCCTGATATGCGGCGCTCGCCGCACCGTCGCGAAGGTCACCCACGAAACCGAGCACCGTCTGTACCGTGGGGCTTGCACCAGCGGGGATCCGCAATGTGTGATAGCCGGCCCGGGCGGTCATCGCGTCACGCTCCCGATCCTTGCCGGGATCGTGCGAACGATCGTCGATCTCGATCAAGGCGACCACCCTTCCCGTCGTGGGATCCTCGACCACAAAGTCGATGATCTTTCGCTGGAAGCGATTCCAGTCCGCTGGGGTCGGCCGCCGGCCCGGCACCGATGGAACCTTGAGGAGGGCTCCCATCGAGACCTGGGCATGGAGGCGGTACATGGGCAGGATGTGCTCGAGCGCGGCCAGCATGGCTTGCTCGCGCTGCGTCATGAATGGCCGCGCCACTGGGTCGAGCGGTTTCTGTGGAGTGAAGCCTCGGGACATTTTCGACCAGCCAAGCGCGACGATGACGCCCACCAGCAGAAGCGAGGCGAGAAATTCAAATGTGCTCATTGTAGCCCTCCGTTCAGCCCCAGCCGTCCCGGCGACCTTCGCCATTGTCGCGCAGCTTACGGCCATCGAGGGCCGACCGGCGGATGTTGAGTTCGACCTCCTCACCCTTGCGGGTCAGCTGGACATCACGCGGATCGATGTTGTTGCGCTTCGCATAGTCTTCGGCTGCCCGTTCGCTCCCGAACTTGCCAGCCTCATCGAATTCCCAACCCATCGTTCGTCTCCTTCTCTTCGCCGCAGGCACCACGCCGGCGACTTCTCCATTCACAAGTCGAGCCCGAGGCTGCGCTCGGGCAGCGGTGGCAGCGGATCGCCGCGATCGGGTTTCAGATCGGGCGGCGCTTGTGGGGCCTTCGCGGCCGGCGCAGATGCCGCGCCATCGGGCAGAGGCGGCAGATCGCTTGGAACGGGAGCAAGATCGGACAGGTTGACGCCGTCGATCGGACCGGGATCGAACTTCTCGCGGGGTTGCGCGCCCGGCCCCTTCCTGCCGTCGATATCGAGGCGGCCGAGCGTCTCGAGCGAGGAGGTCTTGTTGCCGGGATTCATGTCGAGCTGCCGCGCGAGCTTCTCCTTGTCGTCCACGACCATTGTCAGCTCGTCGCGCACGCGCGTGACCCCGACGTTGAAGAGGCGCTGGTTCGAGAGGTTGCGCTCATGCGACGACATGACGGTGATCGCCTTGTCGGTGGTGATCCCCTGGGCCATGTGCATATTAAGGCTATAAGCAAGGTCGAGCCGAGATAGCATCGGGTCACCGAGGCTGAGCGTGAGGAGCACCTTGTCCGCAGTCTCAACCTTCACGCCATCGGCATCGACGCCCACAACGCGCGCAAGCGCGGCATTGTGCAGGCCGCGCTGCTTGTCGTTGGCCGTCCAGCGGATGCGGTCCCCTTCGCGCAGCTGAAGGTCCTTCTTTTCAGAAAGCTGCAGGCGATCGCGCTGCTCGGTCGGCGACAGCTTCTGGGGATCGAAGCGTATCCTGCGCCGACCGTCCGACAGTTCGACCTTCCCGTTGGCGTGGACCTTGAGGACGTCGTAGCGTCCCGCCTTGATCCCGACGTCCTGCGCGCCGCCGCGGCCGACCTCGAGCGTCTGGCCCTGACGGTAGGTCGAGGCATAGCGCAGCTCCTCGCGCGTGGTGTTGACCCGCTCAAAGACAGTGAGATGGATCGCCTGGCCCTTGACGCTCCCTTCCGCGATCAGGCCATCTTGGATGCGCTGGTTGATGACGGCGCGCGCGTCGCGGCCCGAAGCGAAGACAGCGGTCGCCTCCCGTTCGCCAGGGGAGAGCTCGAGCCACATGTCGGCCGCAGCGGCGGCCGGCTCCCCCGCCTCGACGACACGGTCCCCCAGCACTTTCAGCGCCGCGCCGGCCTTGCCGATATTGGCGAGCGCCGCGACGGTGCGCAGTTGGTCGGTGCGTTGGCGGATATTCTGATCCATCCGCGCCATCGTGCCGCCGCCCGCCTGGATCATGGCGAAGGCCTTGCCCGCGTCGATCGAAGAGAGCTGCTGCCGGTCACCGACCAGAACGAGCTTGTCGACGCCCAAGGCTGCTGTGATCTGGTGGAGCTTGAGCATTTCGTTCGACGACACCATCGAGGTTTCGTCGACGAGAAGCATGGTACCGGCGAGCTTCTCGCGCGCAGCCTCATATCCCAGCGTGTCACGCTCGGTCACGAACCGCTCGTTGGCGAGCACGAAGGAAGCGATCGTCTGGGCCTTGATGCCCGCCCCTTCGGCGAGGTCCGCGACCATCTTGTTCTGGAAGGCAAGTCCGGTGATCCGGGCGCCCTCCTCCTCGGCGACCCGCGCGACCGCCTGGAGCATGGTGGACTTGCCCGTGCCGGCGGCGCCCTGCACCGAGACGGTACGATCGGCGGATGACAGGATCATCGTCGCGGCGGCGAGCTGCCCAGGATTGAGCGGCCGTTCGGCGGCATCCTGCAATCGCTGCGGCGCATCGGCGGCCGCCACAATTGGCTCGGACTTCCCTTTCCCCTCCTCGACGGCGGCAAGAATCTTCTCTTCGGTCCGCAGCGCCTCCTGCGTGGTCACCATGCGGCCAGTCCGGTCCGCGGCTGTCGCGACGCCCGGGATGAGCTGACGGTTCTGCACGAGCCGGTCGATCCGCCTCTCGATCAGGTCGACGGTGACGCCCTTGAGACCGAGATCGAGCGCGGTCTTGCCGAGCAGATTGACGGGCCATGCGGCCTCACGTTCGGAGAGGATCCGGACGGCGGACGCGACCGCGAGCTGCGCGCGCGCTTCCGCTGGCGACTTGACCGCGCGGGCGAGCGCATTGTCCACTAAAGGGTCCTGGGGGCGGAGCAGCGCACCCAGCGTCTGGCGGGCACCAGTTACGGCATCGACAATGGCGCGGTAGCCGCGCTCGAGAGCATTTTCCGAAGACGCCATCCCGGCGCGCGCCTCGGCTGCTGCCCGCAGGTCCTTGCCGTCGAAGCCGTGGGCAGCGGCCTGGTCGATCCAGCCCTGCTTCAGCGCGGCGCGGTCCTCGACGTCGAGCTTGGGATCGCGCGAGCGTTTGGTGATTTCGCGCAGGCCCTCCGGCGACTTGATGCCGAGCCGCGTTGCGTGATCGAGGATCTCCTCGCGGCGCTGGCTGAATTCGCCGATGACCGCCTTGGGAACGCCGGCAATCTCAAAGGTGCCATGCTTGCCCTTGAGGTCCACCTGATAGCCGATCCGCTCGAGCCCGGCGCGCAGGAAAGCATGGTAGATCGAGCCGATGATGCTGTTGTGGCTCCAGAGTTTGTCGGCGTGGAGTGCCTGCCATTTGCCATCGGGCATGCGGGTGAGGTTGGCGATGACGGCGTGGATGTGGGCCTGCGGATCGAGCGCCCGGCTCGTGTCGTGCTGGAAGAGCGCGTAGACGAGATTGCCCGTCTGGACCGGGACCTTGCGCCCCTCGATGTCGCGACGCCCTTCCGCGAGGTTCTTCTCGACCCAGGCCATGGTCGCCTTGACCGCGGCCATATTGGCGTCAAGCACGCGCTTGTCGCCGGCGACATAGGCCATGACCGAAGCCGACTTCGGCATGGAGAAGGTGAGGTCGTAGCCGGCGCGCCGGTTCTCGACCTGGGCGACCGCTTCGCCGCTTGGGAGGATACCGTTCAGCACGCCCTCGAAGGCGTCCTTCGAGACTTCTCCGGACAGGCCGATCGCCTCGGCGCCCTCCCCTCCCCAGGCGCTGATCTCGGACGAGCCCTCGACCGTGTAATAGTCGTCCTTCGCGAAATAGTTCGCGGCACCGGAAGCGGAGCGGACGCCGGCGACCGAGAGCATCAGATGCCCATGTCCATGCCGTCATCCTCGCGGCCGGTGGAGAAGTCGTGGCGCAGCTCGATCAGGGTCTGGTCCTCGACCTGTGGGCTCGTCTCCCCGTGCCGGTGGCCATCACGACGATCGTCCCGGTCGCGCGCGGAAACCGGCTGTTCCTCGCCGCTGGCGCGCGCCGCCTGCGCCCTGTCCGCGCTATGCGTGCCAGGCGTCGCCTGTTCGTCCCGGTCGTCCGCCCGCTGCGCCGCGCGGCGGGCGGCATCGTCCTCCTCCTCGACCTCGGCCGACAGGATCCGTGCGGCGAGATCGCGGGCGAGATTGGTGATCTCGGCCACTTCCTCCACGACCTGCAACGAGCCGTCGCGCCCGCCCGCCTCCCCTGCCCCGTCTTCCTCGAACACCTCCTCTCCGCGCCTTGAGCGTACCGGCCCGACATCGGGCCGTTGGACGAAGCCCTGGGCGACCTGGGGATAGTCCTTCCACTCGAGCAGGATGCGCGCGGCGGGGAAGCCGTCGGGGAATTTCACGAAGCCGTGCATCGAGGGCAGGTTGGTGATGTCATCGGCGATGACGAGTGGTTCGACCTGCTTGCGCGGGGTCAGGGTCGAAGCGTCGCGGGTGTTATTGTAGCCGTAGCTATAGGCCTCATCCATCTGGCGAACCTCGCGGTTGCCGATGTAGCGCGCGCACTGCTCGGCCGTGTCGAGATCGGCCGTCGCGAGGATGAGCTTGGAGCGGGCGAGCGAGGCGAGATTGCGTGCCCCTTGCTCGCCATAGACTTCGACCAGCTTCTCGAAGCTGTGGATGCCCAGGATCATCGCGCCGCCAAACGCGCGCGCCGTCTGGAGACCATTCTCGATCGCCGGAAGGCGATGCAGTGCGCCAAGCTCGTCGAACATGAACCAGGTGCGCAAGCTGCGGGTGCGCGGCAGCGTCATCAGCCGGTTGATCGCGAGATCCATCCACAGCGTGAGCAGCGCCCGGTTCATCGGCAGATCGACATAGTTCGACGTCACGAACAGGATCGATCCGGGCTTCTTGTCCCGCGTGATCCAGTCGCGGATCGAGAAGGATTCGCCCTCGTCGGGAAGGAAGCGAAGGACCTGCGCATTGGTGTTGAAGACGGCGCGGATCGATTCCGCCATGCGGGCCGCTTCGGGGGCAGTGAGCGGGTCGGCGATGGTGTTGGCGAGGAAGCGGTGGACGCGCTTCAGGTCGGCCGTCATCAGGTTCTCGGACAGCGCCAGATTGCTGGTCTGCCCCCGCTCCATCAGGCGAATGCACATCTCGATGAAGAGGGTGCGCGCTGCGAGCGCCCAGAAGGGTTCGGACGAACCGCCATCCGAAGGGATTAGCGCCGCCGCGGCGGCCGTGAATTCGCTGTGGGTGCGGCAATCGTTGAAGATCGACCAGGCCGGGCAGCGCGCGTCCATGGGATTGAGGATCGTGTCGCGTGTGGGATCGTAGAAGGCTTCGACATAGGCGCCGGTGAGATCGAAGATGACGGCCGTGTCCTGGCGCTCGCGCATCTGGGTGACGAGGCTTCTGAGCTCGGTCGTCTTGCCTGATCCGGTGGTGCCGATGAGCATCGCATGGGATTGTTCGGTGCGGTGCGGAAAGGGGATGCCCGCGAGCGTGTAGGGATGATGGATGCCGGCTTCCTTGCGCGCTCGGAACGGGAGCGCGAGAACCTGCCGCGAGGACAGGCCGGGGAAGAGGTCGGCCGCCTCCTCTTCGAACTTCACCCGGTTATGCTCGTTGATCTCCACCAGAAGCACGCTGCGATCAACCAGCATGGCGCCGCGTTCATGCCGTTCCTGAAGGATCGAACGGCCGCGCCGATGCGAGATGTCGACGAACCAGATGGCGGCCGGAATGGTGATGAAGACCGAGATCAGGAAAGCGCCGATGAGGCCCCGCATCGCGACGGCCCAGGCTGTGATGACCTCGGGAATATAGGGCACCGCTTTCATCACGGTGCGCATGAGGTCGCCGTTCGGCAGCGTGACGTTGACGCGCTTGTTCGGATTGAGGTCGATCCAGTTCCAGAGGGTCGCATAGACCTTCATGCAGACGAGCTGGAAACCATGCTCGTCGAGCTTGAGCGACATGATGATGAACCAGGCGGCGAGAAAGGCGAAGAACCAGAGGATGAAGGGCAGCTTGGCGCCCGAGAACCACATCAGCATCTCATGGGTGAGTAGCTGGCTGCCGCGGGTGAAATTGCCGGCATTGCGCTGCACGCGGCCGCGCGCCGAATGATGGGTGAGCGGGACGGGACGCCCGTCCGTGCGGATGTCCTCACGCGCCATGATATTGCTCCAGACGTTTGTCGGTTTCCGCGATGATGCGGTCGCGATATTCGGGGAATTGTTCGCGGATGATGATGTCGAGCGCGAGATGCTGGAACTCGCTGATGCGGGCGATCCGACGGTGGCTTGAGGTCAAGAGCTGGCCGGATCCCAGGAAGGCATCGACGGCCGCGCGCAGCAGGTCGGACGGCGTGCATCCGCGCTCCGCGGCGAGCGCTACGAGGCGATCATATTTGCTCCGGTCGAGCCGGACCGAGCAATGCTTGTAGGGAATGGTCAAACCGAGCCTCCTAGCAGGGAGGCTGGTGGGGTCTCAGAAACCGATCCGACTTATAGCGCAATCGTGTCGGTGGAGCAAGAAAATCGCATGCGCGGCGCGGAGCGTGTTCTCGTGTAACACGCTGAAATGGCCGATTTTCGTGTGTTTTGTGGGCAGCGAAATCCTGTCCCACAGCCGCACACGCACCAAGACCGCCATAAGTCGCTGGAATTGTTCCAGAACCCAATGCACCGAGGTGCGTTCGGTGTGCTTCTCTGCACCAGGGCTGATCCACTCCCCGGGGCGTCTTGTGACGCGATCAAATGGCATGGGGAAGCGCCTCCGGCGGGACGCCAGGCCGTCCGGTGGACGGAAGGAAAGCCATGGTTGCGGCAGTTGACCAACCGCTTGGCGGGCGCGCATTCCGTGCTTCCGGCATGGCCGGTGAGCGCTTATAGTGGGCCTGTTCATAGCCCGATCAGCGTGAACCGAGAGGCCCTTCATGGCACGCACATTGGAACAGGAAAGAGCAGCGATAGAAGAGGAAGGCCGCAAGCTCGAGGAGCGACGGCAACGGCTGGAAGAGAAGGAACGCGAGGCCGCGATCCAGGCTCTTGAGAAGACCGGCCTGCTGAAGCTCGACGGCAAGCGATTGGGTGGGCTCGTTGCCCGTATCCGGTCGCTCGGCATCGACGAAGTGGAAAAGCGCCTCACGGCCTGAACAGCCCCCGCCGCGACCCTTGTCGCGGCACGGGCATGGGGGGTTCGATGCCCCCCATGCCCGTAACATCGCCACACAAAAAAAGGGAGAGGCGCGTGCGCGCCCCTCCCCGTCTTGCCTCAATATTCGTCGAGCAGTCCGCCCGGCACGCTGTGGACGATCCGGTCGATGATCGTCATCGGCAGCGCGCCGTAATCGCCCTCGTCGATGGTGATGTAGCCCGCCTCGTCGTCCGCCACGACGTGCTGGTCGAAGTAGCTGTGAAGCGCGCGGCGTTCGGCGTTCGCGATGGCTGCGAAGAAGGCGGCGTTGTCGGCGGCGGCGCTGGTCGAGATCATCTGCATGGATTCGCTCCTGTCTGTCTTGAATGACAGGAGCGGCGCGTCAGGCGGCCGAGGCCGGGTCAAGGACCCGCGAAGCGGGCCGCGAAGCGGCGGTGGGGGTCACGATTTTCTTCGGCGGCCACCACGCCGAAGGACGAGCGCCTCCCCTCGATCCGCCGAAGAAAATCGTGGGGCCCCGCCGTCCTTGAGGCGGCCTCGGACGTCTGACAGAATGGGAAGACTGTGAGAGATGTTCCCTCTCGTCGGGAGACCTCGGCCGAGGCGTAGCGACGTGCGGACCGAAGGGTCCGCATGGCACGCGAGCGAGCCGGGGCATCGAGCCATCTCGTCGAAAGAACGGGACCGAGCGCGTGGCCCGGTCCCGGCTGCCGTCAGGGGTGACGGCCGCAATGGCAATAGTGTTCGTCGATGCCGGTCAGGGAGCATAGGCCGGGTCCGAAGTCGGCATATCGCTCGTCCTCGCCCGCGATGTAGCCGTGGTCATTGGCGATCTTGACGGCGTAGCGGCGCAGGTCCGGATCAAGCTTGTTGATGGCGCGTGCACAGGCCGTGGAGAACTGGCGGGCGTAGAGTTCGTACGTCGCGCCGGCGGTGGCCCGCATCTCCGCTTCGGCGAGCCGTTCCGCGTCGGCACGCAACTGTTCGAGGGTCAGAAACTGCGGCGTCTCCTTGATGCACGAACCCCCGGATAGAGCGATAGGCTGGTTCTGGATCACCACGCGATAGGCCGGGCTATCGTCCGAGAGTGCTCGAAGGATCGCGTAGCCGTTCGATCGGGCGACCTGGCGTGCGATGCGGCAAGTTAGGCGGTAGAGCCGGTCATGCTCGGCCCTGAAGAAATCCCGTTCGGTGGAGGTTTGGGCAACGCTGACTAAGCGCCCGCAGGTCTGGGTAAGTGCGAGATATCTTTCGAGCAGGCGAATGAGCCGGAAGCCAGTCGCTTGCGCTGGCCAGTAGCCCGGCTCGTGCGGTTGGACAATATGGGCGGTATCCGGCCGGACGTCGTCGATGTCGTCATCCGGATTGTCCGGCACATGGTCGTCGGGGATCCGATAGACGGTTCCGCAGTGCGAGCAGCGCGCGCGTTCGTCGACATGATCATATTGCTCGGCGTCGAAGAGGGTCGTGCAGTTTGGACAGAATGGGGTGCTGAACAGCGTGCGCAGGGAGTGGTGAAGATTGTCCATCGAAGCCTCCGTTGATGATGGTGCGCTCCCCATCTCGCATCGATGAGGATGGGCTCATCTGGACGCGGTGTTGAGGCGGTCAGGGACGGCATGGCCGCCGCGTGAGCGGGCAGCGGGGGGAGCCGATTTTGTCGCCGGGAAGCGCAGCGCGCCGGCCGGCAAAATTGGGGGGACCGCTGATCCTTGACGGCCGATCGACACCCAGCGTCATGCTTTGGCGATGAAGCCTCGTCTGATGCCGAGATGTGAGAGAGCTTGGGTCCCGTCTCCCATCTTAGGCACGTGTCCGTGCCTGCCGGCAAGGCACTGTGGCTCGCTGTTCAGACGACCCACCTTGGTGTCTTCCCATGTCTGTGATAGGTGGCTGTTTGCGCCGCGAAGGCCGTGGCGCCGGGACTGGTAATCCCGTCGAGAAAGGCAGCTCGGTGTGATCTCACGCCGGGGTGCCTGCGCATATGTCCAGGTGCCTTGGTGCTAAAAGCGTAGGCGCATGTCTCGACGTGTTACCAGCCCCGGCTCCCGCGCCTCGTGCGCGGGAGTTTTGAGCAAGGGTTCGACCTTTGCGCATTGCGGGGAGCCTGGGGATGACCAATTCGGGACGAGAGATTGTTCCCCGCCGCGCGAAAGCCGCACCGCGCACGCCGGAATCAATCGACATATATGATCCGCAGGGAATCGATTCAAACGTCCGCCGGGCCCTCGCAGTCGTGCTGATGCGTGAGGCGATGGCGGCGCTCGAGCAAGCTGGCGAGCAGATGGCGACCTGTCATTTACAGGCGGCGATCGACAGCCTCATGCGTCGAAGGACCGACAGGATCCCGCCGGAGAAGAATTGCCGGGACTAACGCATGTCAGGCCCATGCGAAGCGGGCAGCCTCGCGCTCCTGCGCGCTCGCGACGAGACGCTCTAGTCGGGGCAGGTAATGACCGACACCGCGCAGCGCCGCGCGGCTCGGCGTGGCCGGATCGGACAGCCGGGCGCGTAGGAGATCGATGGGGATGTCACCGACGCTGTCAGGCTCGATCGCGAGCGCTTCGAGCAGCGCGTAGGCATTGCCGTAGGCGAGATCGAGTTCGACGCCCTGATCGGACGTGAGGGCGACGCGCAGGATGATCTCGGCGCTGCTCGGGCAGTGATGGATCGCGATGCGCTTGCCTCTGAACTGGGCCTCCTCGACGACTGCGATGACAGTGGCCTCGTGGTCGAAAATGCCCGTGATCGCGGCGAGCGCGAGTGGACAGACGCGCGCCTCGAAGCTGTCGCCAAGATATTCGTCGGGTTCGAGCAGCGCGATGCCGATACGATCTCCTTCGGAACGGAGGAACCGGCGGAAAGCCGCAAGCTTGCGGGCTGTGATGATGGCGCTGGGCGAGGCTGTATCGTCGGCCGGCTCGGTGATGCGGAACAGGATGGACACGGGCTTGGTCTCCTCGGCTGAAAGCGCCTCGCCTCTCCCCTCTTTCCTTGGCCCTTTCGGGTATTGTCCGTGCGGCGCGCGCCAGCGCCCGGCGGTGCGCGGGGGTTCGATGCCCCCGCGCACCGCATCCTCGCAGCGAAAAAGCAGGAGAGGCCCCGGCGATTGCCGGAGCCTCTCCCGGACGCGTCACCGACGACGGCGACCACCGCCGTTCACCATGGCGGCGTAATAGTCGTCCTGGGTCCAGGGATCGAATTCGTCCCGCGACTTTGCGGTTCTGCCGGTGGGCTGGGCGGGCTGCGGCTTGGCTGACGGTTCGAGCTTCACGATGTGGAGGGGAACGCCTGCCTGCCGCAGCTTCTGGGCGAGGTTCATCTGGATGCCGGAGCCTTCGCAGACGACAGCTTCGACCGGCTTGAGGGCGAGCAGCCGATCGTTGCGGACGAAGGCGGCCTTGGCCCCCAGCCGGCGGTCGAGGCGGAACATGATGACCTTCACGCCGCGTGCTGCTGCCCATGCCTGCGCGATGGCATCGCAGCCCTTGGTCTGTGCTGTCGTGGCGAGGATCATCTCCGGGATGCGGGCCAGGATCGAGTCCAGACCCTTCCAGAGCATGTCATGATCCTCCCAGACCTGACCGCCCGAGAAGGCAACGACCGGACCTTCCGGAGCGAACTGCTCACGGCGTTCCCGCATCCGGGCGGCGAGATAGTCTCGGGCGTCGATCATCGAGGCGGTGACGCCCTTCGAGACCCGGCTGCCGCGCGTCGGCGAATAGGGCCGTCCGGTCTCGACCCGGTAGACGTCGGCGGCGTGGTCGCGCATGCATTCCATGGCATCCCGGCACCCCTGCAGCGTCTGGCAGAGCAGCTGCGCCTCCTCGATCTGCGATGCGTAGATTTCGCTGGGATCGAAGCTGCGCGCGAGTTCGCCAAGCTCCTTGGCCGCATCGTCCTCGCGGTCGCTGATGCGCTTCGCCACCACATGGAAGCTGTTGACGAAGCCCCAGGCGAGATCGCTCGCGAAGGGTTCGAGGCGGGTGTCGCGGAACACATCGAAGAGCGTCGCCATCACCATTTCGACGGCGGCTCGGCTCTGTTCCGGATCGGGCATTTCCAGTTGCTCGCTCTCGTCGACAGGCGAAAGCTTGGCGCGCTCGTCATGCTCGATGAAGGCGGCTTCGTAGAGCGGGCTACGCTGGTCGGTTCCCGTCTCGCTGGCGATGAAGCTGGCGAAATCGGCGAAGTTCGAGAAGGACTTGGACATGTTGGCCTCCGTGGCTTTTGGATGTCTCATCCACGCGATGAGGCCTTGTTCAGGACATGCGGCGGTCAGGGAGGTCGGGGACGTTAACCGGGAAGCCGGCCGCGGCCGGACCCCGGTTGACGCCGCACCAGCGGGGAGCGGGGGAACCGATTTTTTTCGGGTGGGCGCGGCAGCGGCCGCACGAAAAAATTGGGGGGACCGCTCATCCTCGACGGACTGCCAACCCCGCATGCCAAACTAGGCAGACACAAGAGAGGAATAGGGATTTCAAACCTCACCGGGGGAACCCCGCAAGCGGGTTCGTCACCCGAATGGGCGTGCGCCGTTGTGGCGCGAAGAAGAAGGAGTGTTCGAATGAACTGAGCTTATTGGCATAGCTCATGCCTGACCGACTTACCGGTGCCGGTGACGAACCGGCTGAGATTCCGAAAGGGAAACGGGACCATAGCATGTCGGGGTATGGATCGAAGTTGGGCGCCGCAGCCTGACGGTTGACCAGCAGGCAAGGCGCGCATGGTGAAGACTTGATTGTTTGAATCCCAGTTTCCAACGACCACTAGGTAGGTGACGGTGAACGCGGCTGACACACCGTCCCGAGCGGAGCGAGGAGCACGGCCCTGCAAATCGCTGCCAGTCCGCTCGGCGCGGCCCCGGTAAGGGGACTAAGGAAACGAACGGGGCACCTAAACGCGCCGCGACTCCTCACTCGCGCAACTGCGGGATCGCCTAAACAGGACGGCTTGTACGGACCTGCATGGCGACGGAGCCGTCATAGTAGTCGAAAGCCCGGTGTAATGGCCGGGACAGCCGCCGCGAGGCGGACGGCGCAGCGGTATAAGCGGGAGCGATCCTTGTCGAAATCCGCAGCGTCCGGGCGAAGGACGGCAGTTCTGTAAACTCGATGGATCAACGGAAAGGAACTGCTGATGCAGACCGCTACTATCCTGAGACGGATCGAGAAGCTTCCGGCCCTGTCGCGGGCGGGCAAGCGGATCAATGGTCTCCACCGCCTCATGCGGTCCCGCTGCTTATATGAGCGGGCCTATGACAGGGTATCCCGGAACCGGGGTGCCATGACGCCGGGAGTAGACGGCCAGACCTTCGACGGCATGACGCTGGCGAGGCTTGATCGTCTGGTCGAACGCGTGGCGGATGGCCGTTACCGCCCTCGTCCAGTGCGGCGGGTCTATATTCCCAAGGGCAATGGTAAAATGCGCCCATTGGGCATCCCTACGGCGGACGATCGCATCGTTCAGGAGGCGGCGAGAATGATCCTCGCGGCGATCTATGAGCCTGTGTTCTCGAAACACAGTCATGGGTTCCGCGCGGGTCGCTCCTGCCACACGGCCCTCGAAGAGATCCGCAAAACCTGGACGGGTGCGAAATGGCTGATCGAAGTGGATGTTCGCGGGTTCTTCGACAACATCGACCATGACGTCCTGCTTGGCCTCTTGGCCCGCCGGATTGATGATCCTGTGTTCATCGATCTGATCGGGACGATGCTCAAGGCAGGGTGCATGGACGAATGGAAGTTCGAGCGGACCTATAGCGGCACTCCGCAGGGCGGGGTCATCTCGCCCTTGCTCGCCAACATCTATCTCCATGAGCTTGACCTGTTCATGGAGGAAATGCGGGCGGGCTTCGATAAGGGCGTCAAACGGCGGGCCAATCCTGCCTATGTTGCTCAGACCCAGCAGATCGCCGCACTTCGTAAGAAGATCGATGCAATCCGTGCCGATGGTGCGGATGAGGCAGAGGCTCGAGCCTGTCTGGCTCGGATCGAAGCCATCAATCGGGAACGGCGGAAGATACCGTCTGTCGATCCTATGGACCCCAACTTCCGTCGCCTTCGCTATTGCCGCTATGCCGATGACTTCCTTGTCGGCGTGATCGGCAGCAAGGCGGAGGCCGTCCGGATCATGGCCGATATACAGCACTTCCTTGCTGATCGGCTCAATCTGGCGGTATCACCGGAGAAAACCGGGGTTCGCGATGCGTCGAGGGGATCGCCCTTTCTTGGCTTCCATGTATGCGCCTTCACGTTGCGCTCTCCCGGTTCAATGGCGGGGCGTCAGAAGGTCGGCGGCGGGATGCGACGCATCCTTCGTCGGCCAACGCGGGGGAACATCAAGCTGTGGGTGCCAAGAAACCGGGTCTATGCGTTTTGCAGGCGCAAAAAGCTCGGCAACCTCGACATGAGGAATGGCCGAGTGCGTCCGCAACTCATGGAATCCAGTGTGGCGGAGATTATCGTTGCCTATAACTCAGAGTTCCGGGGCTTCGCGAACTATTATGCGATAGCCGATGGCGTAAAAGCGTCCCTCGACAAGCTGGAACTGGTCATGCTCAGGAGCCTGCTGGCGACTGTCGCATGCCGGAAAGGTTGGACGAGAAGGCGTGCCGAGGAATATCTGAGAATGGGATCGGATCACGGCGTAACAACCGTGGTTCGGGGCGAGCCGCGAGTCCATAGGGTATGGAAACTGAAGCATCTGATCGTGAAGACGTGGGACAACCCCATCGTCGATACCATCACGATAGGTTCTCGCCTTGCGCAGAGCCCAAACGATCTGGTCAACCGCCTAAGTGCTGAAGAATGCGAAGCATGTGGCGACACCGATGGCCCGTTCGAGATGCATCACCCCCACCGCCTGAAGGACAAGCGGCGCGGCCCACTGACGCCTTGGGTGCAATCGGCACGACGGCGCCGGACTATCGTTCTGTGCCACAAATGCCATGTCGCTCATCACGGTGGCCGGATGCCTGACAGAATGGAGAGCCGTGTGCATTGAAAGGTGCAAGCACGGTTCGGGGGGAGGCGCTGAGGCGTCCTCGCAAGAGGCGTCTCGCGTCTACCCTACGGAGACGAAGCTTGGCTTCGGCTCCGTGAGCTTAGCCGGGGCTCGCGCGGCAGCGCGGGCGGCGGCTTAGCGAATAGAGCCCCGGTCCCGTCCAGCGCGAAGCGTTGGGCGGGATGCGCCAACCCTTCTTGGCCAGCCCTATCGCAGGACCGATGACCAGGACCTCGCCGTCCCCACACACCAAGGTTTTCAGACGCAGTCTGAGCGATCGGTGAGATCCCGCAGCACAAGCAACTTACGCCGCAGCCAGCACGCAGCAACGCGCGGCACGCAGATGTGATGCGACGCGACATTCGCCTTAAACCCGATCCGCGGCATAGGCGGGTGAGCACGGCCAATGCCCGTGCCGCCATCGATGGCGCCGCGTCGCGGGTTTCAGGAGATGCTGGGCGGGCGGCAAGCTCGCCCTCGGCACGGGGCGAGGCCAGCCTGTGCCGACCTCGCCGCCGGCATCAGGTCGGCCTTATCCAGTCGGTGGCGAGCTGCCATCCAAGGATATCGCTGCCGCTGTCGCCGACGGCATCGCCGGAGATGTCGCGCCAGGGCGACCGCGGCCGGTAGGTCGGCATATAGCGTGCGGTCATCAGCTCGAATGTGGAGCAGGTATAGCCGCTCAGCCGGATCGCGAGCACCGGCTGGTTCTCGGGGGGCAAGGCACCGAAAACCGAGATGAAGCCCGAGGGGATCGGGTGCAGTGTCGCATCGATCATCGCGCGCGCGAGCCGGGTCTCGAGTTCGCTGGCCTCGCTGCCCCAGGGATGGGCATCGATGTCGAACAGATCGGTGGCGCCGGCCGAGGGCACATAGGAGAATTCGCCGGACCAGCAGCGGCTGTCGGGATTGAGCGCGGCGATATCATCGCCGAGGCGCGGATCGCCGGTCTCACCGCGCAGCCAGTCGGCAAGGGCCGGCGTGATCCGGCCTGAAAGCTTGCGGGCGCGCAGCGGGGTGGCATCCAGGTCGGGAAATTCGACCAGCCACCAGGCGAGGCGGTGGTGCATGATGATGCCGAAGCAGTGGTCGGCGGACCGGGCGGGCGTAGATTGTGCGTGCATGAGCGTTGTCCTGTTGGAAAGCCGACGGGTCAGTGGACCGACCCGTCGTGCGCGAAGATGGAATGGGGGACGATCAGCTGGTGCTCGCTGGCGACCAGCGACCAGGCCGCAGCGAGATCGTCATAATATTCGCAGTCGACGATCGCGTCGGCGCTGGCTTCGCCGAACTGCGCCTGCTCGAAGTCGCGGGCGTGGGCGGCGTCGGTCGCCTCGGTGATCGCCTGGCCAAGGCGGGCGGCGATCTCGTGGCGGCCCATGCTGTCGGCCGCGCGGCGGATGCGCTCAACCATGCAGGGGTTGGTGGTCTCGATGCCATGGGCGATGCCGGCGATGTCGTCGAAGCTGGTGAGGGTGAACATCTGTGCTCTCCATCGAAAGGTGGAGGGCGGCCGCGCGCGACCGCCCGGAAGGACGGTCAGAGGAACTCGATTTCCTCTGCGACGATGTCGGTGTTGTAGTAGGTGCGCCCGTCGCGCTCGTTGCGGCTGTAGCGGATCTCGCCGGTGACGATGAGCTTGTCGCCCTTCTTCTTGTGGTTGGCGACCGACTTGCCGAGGCCGTTGAAGGCCTTGACCGTGTGGAACTCGTCGTAGGTCTCGGTGTAGCCGTTGTCGTCCTTCTGGACTTGGCCGTCCTTGATGACCGGCTTGGAGGTGACGAGGCTGAAGCTGACGCCGCCCTTGCTGTCCGTGCCGAAGCGGCTGATGTCCGAGGTGATGCGGCCCGAGAGAAAAACCTTGTTCATTTGGCTGTGCCTTTCGCGTCTCACGCCAGCGGGCCGATCCCGCTGGGATGAACAATCGCGAAGGCCCGTGATCGAGGGGGCGCCGCACCCGAGCGTCAGCGAGGGGAAACCCCCATTTTTCGAGTGGTGCGGGCAGAGGCCGCCAGGCCTCAACACGGTCGGAAAATGGCGGGTTGCGGGGGCCCCGCACGGGCGTAGCGTTCATCCACTCAAGCGGGTGGCCCACCGGCGATATCGCAAAGGCCCTCGCCATGGACGGTCTTCACTTGGGGTCAGCCGAAGTGACACACCTGCCCTGCACGGCAGCGGCGCGTCGGAATTTCGGCCTCGCCCGAGCGGTCTGGGGACGGCCTCGTGTGCGGGATCGACATGGGCGTGGCGTCCGGGACGGCGAGATGCCATCAGGTCATGCCGGGCAGCGGTCGGCGAGTGCCAGGCACGAGGAAGGGCACGGCGCTGGATCGTGCGGCAAGAGGCCAGCGCGCCGCGCAGCGGCGACAGGTGCTCCGGTTCGAGCGATATCAGCGGTTGGCGGGCAGAGACCTCGGCGACGCTTCCCGCGGTCGGGCCGGCCTGCGCGTCGCCAGGATGGCGGCTCTATGCGGCCTCTCGGCGAGGAAAGCCGGGGAGGAATGGCGAGCGGTAGCTACCGCAAGCGGGCGAGCGGGCCGGGCGGCGTCCCGCGGAAGAGGGAGAGGGATCCCGCGCCGGTCGCGGCGATCAGGAAGAAGCCGCCTGCCATGGTCGCGTTCTTCAGGATTTCGGTGAGATTGCCCATGTGCGCCTGCTTGGCCGTGGCGAGACACCAGAGCCCGAGCAGGATGCCAACCGTGCGGACGGGATAACCGAGGACGATCGCGACCCCGCCGACAAGTTCGCAAAGGCCGATCAGATAGGCGAAGAACAGGGGGTCGGGCAGGCCGATGGCTGCAAGTCCGGGAACGAGGGCGGCAGCGCCGCCCATGAGTTTCATCGCGCCCCATAGGATGAAGGGGATGCCAAGGAACAGTCGTGCGAGAAATAGGCCTCTGTCGTTCATGAGCATCCCCCTGTGATCAGCCTCGCCATGACAGGAGGACGCAGGGCAAAGGGCGTGCGTCTACCCGGGCGGGCTTCTTGAAGACTAGCGCCCGTGCGGGCGTGCAACAACGGGTCTAGTCCTGAACGGGCTTTCCGGACTTTTCTTCTTCGAAGGAGAGCGCGACGTCGGCGTTGGCGGAGAGACGGACGCGGTCGCCTTCGACACCGGCGACCAGGCCGATGCTGATATAGTGATGGTGGCCGCTATGGGCGCCGTGGCTGTCATGTTTCCCGAGCTTGATCCGGTCGCCTTCGAGGCGATCGACGGTGCCGACATGGACGCCATCGGCGCCGATGATTTCCATGCCTTCCTTGATGTCGTGAGCCATCGCTAGTTTCTCCTTGATTGGCAAAGCTCGCGAAGCAACTCTCATGCCACCGGCATGATCCAGCGACGCACGTGCATAGTCAGCGACATGCGGCGATCCGCAATGCGGGCGAACGACAGAATGTCCCGCATCCCGGGGCAAATTGTCCGAGAAAGCCGGCCTTCATCGATTCAGTGCTTGCGGACGAATTCGGCGCGCAAGACCAGCCCCTTGATCCCTTCATAGCGGCAATCGATTTCCTGGGCGTCGCCGGTGAGGCGGATCGACTTGATCACCGTACCCTTGCGCAAGGTCTGACCCGCCCCCTTCACCTTAAGGTCCTTGATCGTGATGACACTGTCACCATCGGCGAGGAGGTTGCCGACGGAATCGCGCACTTCGATCGCCTCGGCAGCGTGGGCATTCGCGGCGGCCTCGGCCGGGCTGATCCATTCGCCGGAGGCTTCATCATAGACATAGTCGTCGCTGGCATCGGTCATGGTCGGTCGCGTCCCTCAGGCCAGACGCGCTTCGAGCGCGCCGAGTTCGGCGGTCAGCGCCGCGGGCAGACGGTCGCCGAAGCGTGTATAGTCGCGGCGGATGCGCTCGGCCTCGGCGCGCCATTCGTCTTGATCGACGGCGAGCAAGGCGGCGACGGCAGTGTCGGAGAGATCGAGCCCCGCCAGATCGAGGTCGTCCATCCTTGGAAGGCGGCCGATGGCCTTGTCCTCGGCCTCGACACGTCCGTCGAGACGGTCGGCGATCCATTTGAGGACGCGGGCATTGTCGCCGAAGCCGGGCCATAGGAAACGACCGTCGGCATCCTTGCGGAACCAGTTGACGTAGAAGATGCGCGGCAGCTTGGCCGCATCTGACGCCTCTGCGCCCAGCTTCAGCCAATGGGCGAAATAGTCGCCCATATTGTAGCCGCAGAAGGGCAGCATCCCGAAGGGATCGCGGCGCACGTCGCCGATCTTGGTCTCGGCCGCGGCCGTGCCTTCGGAGGCGACATTGGAGGCGAGGAACACGCCGTGCTGCCAGTCGAAGGCCTCGGTGACGAGAGGAGCGGTCGTCGCGCGCCGGCCGCCGAAGAGAATGGCCGAGATCGGCACGCCCTTGGGGTCCTCCCACTCTGGCGCGATCGCCGGGCATTGGCCGGCGGGGCAGGCGAAGCGCGCATTGGGATGGGCGGCCGGCGTGCCGAGATCCGGAGACCAGGCCTGGCCGCGCCAGTCGGTCAGCCCGGCGGGCGGCTCCTTCGTGAGGCCCTCCCACCAGACATCGCCATCGGCGGTGAGCGCCGTGTTGGTGAAAATGGTGTTCGCGTCGAGGCTGGCCAGCGCATTGGCGTTGGTGGTCGCGCTCGTGCCCGGCGCGACGCCGAAGAATCCGGCCTCTGGATTGATCGCATAGAGCCGGCCGTCGTCACCGAAGCGCATCCATGCGATGTCGTCGCCGATGGTTTCGGCCTTCCAGCCCGGAATGGTCGGCTGCAGCATGGCGAGGTTGGTCTTGCCGCAGGCCGAAGGGAAGGCGGCGGCGACATAATGCACGCGGCCCTCGGGAGAGGTGAGCTTGAGGATGAGCATATGCTCGGCAAGCCAGCCATCGTCGCGCGCCATGACCGAGGCAATGCGCAGGGCGTAGCATTTCTTGCCGAGCAGGGCGTTGCCGCCATAGCCTGATCCGTAGGACCAGATTTCGCGCGTCTCGGGGAAGTGGACGATATATTTGGTCTCGTTGCAGGGCCAGGCGACGTCGGCCTCGCCCGGCGCGAGCGGCGCGCCGACCGAATGGACCGCGGGCACGAATTCGCCGTCCTCGCCCAGGGCGTCGAGCGCCGGCGTGCCCATCCGCGTCATCACGCGCATGGAGAGGACGACATAGGGGCTGTCGGTGATCTCCACCCCGAGCGCGCTGATCGGCGAGCCGATCGGGCCCATGGAGAAGGGCACGACATACATGGTGCGCCCACGCATGCAGCCGTCGAACAGGTCCTTGAGCGTGCCGCGCATCTCGTCCGGCGCGCGCCAGTTGTTGGTCGGCCCGGCGTCGGCCTCGTCTTCGGCGCAGATGAAGGTGCGGCTTTCGACGCGCGCGACATCGCGCGGGTCGGAGGCGGCCCAAAAGGAGTTGGGGCGCTTCGCGGGATCGAGGCGGCGCAGGGTTCCGGCGGCGACGAGCTGCTCGGTCAGGGCATGCCATTCGGCCTCGGAGCCATCGCACCAATGGATATGGTCTGGTTTGGTGAGGGCGGCGATCTCGTCGACCCAGGCGGCGAGGCGGCGATGGCGAGTCGGAGCCGCCAGCGTTTCAGCGATAAGGGCGTCCGACATCGAAACTCTCCGAATAACTGGGGCGTCGCGGCGAGCGCGCGCGGTTTGCGAGGGGTTGATGCCCGGTTCGTTAGCAGTTTGAAGACGCCAGATGCAAGTTTAGGATCGCTATTCAGATAGTCAGACGCGCTTTTGAGCAGTTCTTGACGTCATTCCTGATGTATTTTACATCATGGCGATGCTCACCCCAGCTCAGCTTCGCGCGGCGCGCGCGCTCCTCGGAATCGACCAGCGCACGCTCGCCGAGCGCGCCGGCGTATCGCTCCCAACGATCCAACGGATGGAAGCGGCCAGCGATGGCTATGTCCGGGGCGTGGTGGATACGCTGACCAAGGTGGTCGATGCGCTTGAGCGCGAGGGGATCGAGCTGATCCGGGAGAATAGCATCAGCGCGAGCGGCGGGCGCGGTGTCCGGCTGCGCGATCCCACCAGCCCGACTTTGCGCGAGCCCGTGCGGCGCACGCAGGACAATGAATCGGTGGCTTGAGGATGCCTGACGGCACGGCGACAGCCCATCTCTTCCGGCCGAAGCTCGTCACGGCCCTGAGCGAGGGCTATTCCCTCTCGTCGTTCCGCAAGGACGTGCTCGCTGCGGTGACGGTGGCGATCGTGGCGTTGCCGCTGTCGATGGCGATCGCCGTAGCCTCCGGCGTGTCGCCCGAGCGTGGGCTCTATACCGCGATCATCGGCGGTTTCCTCGTCTCGGCCCTGGGTGGGAGCCGCTACCAGATCGGGGGACCCGCGGGGGCCTTCATCGTTCTGGTGGCCGCCACCACGACGAAGTTCGGTCTGAACGGGCTGCTCGTCACCGTGATGCTGTCGGGGGCGATGCTGACGCTGATCGGGCTCTCGCGGCTCGGCTCGCTGATCCGCCACATTCCCCATCCCGTGACCGTGGGGTTCACCTGCGGCATTGCCGTGACGATCTTCTCAGGCGAGATCCGGGATCTGTTCGGTCTGCATCTCGCGGGCGCGGAACCCGGCCCGCTGCTTCCCAAGCTGCTGGCGCTTGCCAAGGCGGCGGCGACGGTAACGCCCGCGGCGGCGGTGCTGGGCCTCGGGTCGGCGGCGCTGATCTTCCTGCTGCGCCGGTATCGGCCCAACTGGCCTGGCATGTTGATCGCGGTGGTGCTGGCGTCCGTCGTCGCCGGGTGGCTGCAGCTTCCGGCCGAGACGATCGGCAGCCGCTTCGGCGATATCCCGCGCGGCTTGCCGACGCCGCAGGCACCGGCGGTGTCATGGGCGCTGGTGCTGCAGCTCCTGCCGTCGGCGCTCTCGTTCACCCTGCTGGGCGGCGTCGAGAGCCTGTTGTCGGCCAAGGTCGCCGACAGCATGTCCGGACGCAAGCATCGCTCCAACATGGAGCTGGTCGCCCAGGGTCTCGCCAACATCGTCTCGGCCCTGTTCGGCGGGATCAGCGTCACCGGCACGATCGCGCGAACCGCGACGAACATCCGGGCCGGTGCGATCAGCCCGGTGTCGGGCATGCTGCATGCGCTGTTCGTCCTCTTGTTCATGCTCGTGGCTGCGCCGCTGGCGCGCTATGTGCCGCTCTCGGCGCTTGCCGGCGTCCTGCTGGTGGTGTGCTGGAATATGGCCGAGAAGGCCGAATTCCTGCGCCTGATCCGCAGCTGGCCCACGGCCTCGGTGCTGCTCGCGACCTTCGGGCTGACCCTCGTGAAGGACCTGACATTCGGGATCGTCACGGGGTGCGTCGTCGCCGCATTGCTGGCGATCGTCCGGCGAAGGGTTCCGCAAGAGGGCGATTGAAGGTGCGTTCGTAGGAGGCAAGGGGTTCACCTGCCGAACAAGAACAGGGCCCGCCTCGCGGCGTGCGAAGCGGACCCTGCAAGGGGCCGCGCCCGGAGGCTGGGCGCGGCGTCGGGGAGATGGATCGCGTCAGGCGGTCGCGTCGGCGGTTTCGGCCGGATCGGCGGCCTCGGAACCGCGCTGCTTGCGCTGGCGGCGACCGCCTTCCTGGGGCTCGCCACCGAAGGCATGTTCGGCGGAGGACTGGCCGAGGCCGGCCTCGGTGCCCTGGGTGGCGGGGCCGGCGGTCTCGTCGGCGCCGGGCAGCGGCGGCAGGCCCTCGTCGGCCTTGGGCGCCATCTCCGCGG